>Ga0268349_1000009_pt1 | contig 56963 bp, 56 predicted proteins | sample G5R2_MAIN_18SEP2_FD_190164 | JGI IMG/M metagenome (GOLD analysis project Ga0268349, IMG submission 190164) | Phyllosphere microbial comminities from switchgrass, GLBRC, Michigan, United States - G5R2_MAIN_18SEP2017_LD1 | ecosystem: Host-associated > Plants > Phyllosphere > Phylloplane/Leaf...
CCTCTGTGGCCCAAGTACACGCCGCGCGGTTGAAAACGGGTGAAGAGGTCGTGGTCAAGGTGGTGCGCCCTGGCCTGCGCCCCATCATCAGCCAGGACATCGCCTGGTTGTTCATACTGGCCCGGCTGGCCGAGCGCGTGTCCGCCGACGCCCGGTTGCTGCATCCCATCGATGTGGTGGCCGACTATGAAAAAACCATCTACGACGAGCTCGACCTGCTCCGCGAGGCTGCAAACGCCAGCCAGTTGCGGCGCAACTTCGAAGACTCGAACCTGCTGTATGTGCCTCAGATCTACTGGGACTGGTGCCGTCCCAAAGTGCTGGTGATGGAGCGCATCTACGGGGTTCAGGTCAATGACATGGCCACCCTGGCCGACCAGCGCACCGACATGAAGCTGCTGGCCGAGCGCGGGGTGGAGATTTTCTTCACCCAAGTATTCCGTGACAGTTTCTTTCACGCAGACATGCACCCGGGCAACATCTTTGTCAGCACGGTCACCCCTTGGGACCCGCGCTACATCGCCATCGACTGCGGCATCGTGGGCAGCCTTACGCCTGAAGACCAGGACTACCTGGCCCGTAACCTGTTCGCGTTCTTCAAACGCGACTACCGCCGCGTCGCTCAGTTGCATATCGACTCAGGTTGGGTGCCGGCTGAAACCAAGCTCAACGAGTTCGAGGCCGCCATTCGGACCGTGTGCGAGCCCATCTTTGAGAAGCCGCTCAAGGACATTTCCTTTGGCCAAGTGTTGATGCGTCTGTTCCAGACGGCTCGACGCTTCAACATGGAAGTGCAGCCTCAACTGGTGCTGCTGCAGAAAACCCTGCTGAACATCGAAGGCCTCGGCCGCCAGCTGTATCCGGACCTGGACCTGTGGGCCACGGCCCAACCCTACCTGGAACGCTGGATGCGCCAGCGCATGAGCCCACGTACTTTGTTGGCCAATGCCCAGACCCAGCTTGAGCAGCTTCCGCACATTGTGGGCATGACCCGAGACCTGCTGGAACGCATGTCACAGCCACACCGCCATGATCCCCCCCCGCCTTGGCGGCGCACGGGCGAAGAAATGGCGCTGCGTGTAGTGGGCGGCATTCTGGTTGCAGCTGGTGCAGTCATGGCTGTGACGGCCGGCACTGTCAGCAGCCTGGAGGGTTGGCCGGCGTGGGTCATGCTGGCATCCGGGGTGTACCTGGTGGCACGCGGATAGCCAGTGGCGGACGAGGCTGGCACACTAGCCGAACATGTGTTGGAGCAGAAGATGAAAGACTGGCTGGATGAGATCAACTGGAACAGCGACGGCCTGGTACCGGCCATTGCCCAGGATCATCAAACCGGGCGTATCTTGATGATGGCCTGGATGAACCGCGAAGCCCTGTCGCTCACCGCTCAAGAGAACCGCGCCATCTACTGGTCACGTTCACGTGGCAAACTGTGGCGCAAGGGTGAAGAATCCGGGCACGTGCAAAAAGTCCATGAACTGCGCCTGGACTGTGATGCCGACGTTATCGTGCTGGCTGTTGAACAACTGGGTGGTATCGCCTGCCATACGGGCCGTGAAAGCTGTTTCTATCGGGTCTTTGAAAACGGCGCCTGGAACACGGTCGAGCCGGTTCTGAAAGACCCTGCTGCCATTTATCAGGGGCATAGCCATGAATGACACCCTTGCCCGCGTGGCCGAGGTACTGGAATCGCGCAAAGGCGCCTCGGCTGACAGTTCCTACGTGGCCAGCCTGTACCACAAGGGCCTGAACAAGATTCTGGAAAAGGTGGGCGAAGAATCGGTCGAAACGATTCTGGCGGCCAAGGACGCAGAACGTAGTGGCGATTACAGCGATGTCATCTACGAGACCGCCGACCTGTGGTTCCATAGCCTGGTCATGCTTGCGGCGCTGGGCCAACACCCGCAGGCTGTACTGGACGAACTCGAACGCCGCTTTGGCCTGTCGGGCCATGCGGAGAAGGCGGCACGCCAGCCGTCGGCCTGAACCCCAATTCATTTACGGAGCTGTTCATGGGTATCTTCGACTGGAAACACTGGATCGTCATTCTTATCGTGGTCGTACTGGTATTCGGCACCAAAAAGCTCAAAAACCTGGGCACGGATGTGGGTGAGTCTATCAAGGGCTTCCGCAAGGCGATGAATGACGAAGAAAAGCCTGCCGAACCTCAGCAACCGGTTCATCCGCAGGCCACATCGCCTATCCCACCTGCCCCTACTACTTTTGATGGCCAGCATCAGCGTGTAGACGAACCTGTGCGCAAAGACGCCAACAGGGACTGAGCCAATGTTCGGGATCAGTTTCAGCGAGCTGTTACTGGTAGGGCTGGTAGCCCTGCTGGTACTTGGGCCGGAACGCCTGCCAGGCGCCGCACGCACGGCGGGCCTGTGGATTGGCCGGCTCAAGCGCAGCTTCAATTCCATCAAGACCGAAATCGAGCGGGAGTTGGGCGCGGACGAGATTCGTCGACAGTTGCACAACGAACATATTCTTTCGCTTGAGCAGGAAGCTCGCAAACTGCTTGACCCCCACTCCCCTAACCAGGCACCACCTTCGATTCACACGCCCTCTTCAGGCGTACCCACTGCACCGCCTGTTCCCCCAGCGGTGCCCGTATCGGCTGCGCCGGCCAACCCCGAGCCCGACAGCAGCAATACGCGTGGGCCTCAACCTGCAAACCGTGCGCCCGAGGATTCAAAACCCGCCCCATGAGCCAGATTCCTGAAGACGACCAGCCTATGCCGCTGGTGTCCCACCTTACTGAACTGCGTAGCCGACTGTTGCGCTGTGTTGCTGTGGTATTTCTGGTATTTGCCGGGCTGTTTTCCTTTGCGCAGCAGATCTATACCTTAGTGTCCGCCCCGTTAAGGGCCTACCTGCCGCCCGGCGCCACCATGATTGCCACCGACGTGGCATCGCCATTCCTCACACCCTTCAAGCTCACCATGACGGTTGCGCTGTTCCTGGCAATCCCTGTGATCCTGCATCAGGTGTGGGGTTTTATCGCGCCGGGGCTGTACCGCCATGAAAAACGCATCGCCATTCCCCTGTTAGTATCGAGCATCTTTCTGTTCTATGCCGGCATGGCCTTCGCGTATTTCATCGTTTTCCCGTTGATGTTCAAGTTCTTTGCGGCAGCGACCCCAGACGGCGTGGCCATGATGACGGACATCACCAGTTATCTTGATTTTGTAATGACCCTGTTTTTCGCGTTCGGGGTGGCATTCGAAATTCCCGTTGCTGTCGTGCTGCTGGTCTGGATCGGCGTGGTAGAGGTAAAGGCACTTCGCAAGGCCAGGCCCTACGTCGTCATTGCCTGTTTTGTGGTGGGCATGGTCCTTACCCCACCCGATATCTTTTCCCAGACCTTGCTGGCCGTTCCTATGTGGCTGCTGTTTGAGATAGGTGTGCTGTTTGGCGCGCTTATTCGCAAGCGCAGTGAAGAAGCCGACGCCGCTGAAAACCACAACGACCAGCCGCCCGCGACTCGCCCATGAACCTGCTGCTGCTTGAGCCAGCCGACTTCATCGGCCAGGGCCGCGTACGGCTGGCAGGCCGCCGCCTTACCCACATGCGCGAAGTACACCGGGCCGCCGTTGGAGACAGCGTGCGAGTGGGCTGCCTTGACGGGCTTATGGGCGATGGCGTGATCCACGGGCTTGATACCGAGCATGCCGAGCTAAGCGTTGTCTTTGATCGCCCGCCACCTCCTAAACTGCCCCTGACCCTGGTGCTGGCACTGCCTCGCCCTAAAATGCTGCGCCGGGTATTCCAGACCATTGCGACCCTCGGCGTGCCGCGCCTGATTCTGGTCAACAGTTACCGTGTGGAGAAGAGTTTTTGGCAAACGCCTTTTCTGCACCCGGACAGCATCCGCGAGAACCTAGTACTGGGTCTGGAGCAGGCCCGGGACACTGTGCTGCCTGAGGTAATCGTTGAAAAGCGATTCAAGCCCTTCGTGGAGGACCGCTTGGCTACCTTGGCTCAAGGTACGCAGGGCCTGATCGCTCACCCTGGCAATTTCCCGCCCTGCCCGCGTGCGCTCCAAGGCCCGGTGACCTTGGCTATCGGCCCCGAAGGTGGGTGGATACCTTATGAAGTGGAGCTGCTCCAGAAGGAAGGGCTTCAGCCTGTGCAGATGGGTGAACGTATATTGCGTGTGGAAACCGCTGTAACGGCATTGGTATCACGGTTGTTCTAATAGGCGTTTTACACGTTTAGCCGGTGGCTTCAGTGCTCGCAAGGCCAATCGCGCCTGCCTGTTGGACCAGGCGAAGCCTGGGAACATGCCCACCTCAAAATGGCGCTCGGCACGCAAAAAAAATCGCGGGCTTCGTGAAAAGCCCGCGCTCGTTTTTCAGCCTAATAGGATCAGGCGTTAGCCAGCGTTCCTACTACCCTCGGTTGCATAGGCAATGTAGGCGCATGAGGATCTGCAGCTACCGAATCCCGCCAGGCCGACAGCCAGGCCTCACTACGGGTGTCCCATACTTGGTGATGCAGGCGGCTCAAAGCCACCGGATCGCTGAGCAGGTACAGCCGTGCATTGCCAACCACTGCGCCTGGGCCGCCAGCCAAGGCTTTCTCTACCATGGTTTCGCGCATGGCTTCCACTGGCTGCGCCTGACCGTGACGTGACGTGGCCAAGGCACAGGCCAGGGCGTTCTGACGAGGATCTACTACTGCCCGTACAAAGCCTTGGTGCAGTGCATGAGCCCGGTTTTCCTCTGTGTAGGCGTCAGTCGAAATCAGTTCCTGCGGCGTGTCGTACTCCTCCGGAATCAGGAACATCTTCTCCTTTCTAGCCTTAAGCCCCAGGTTCGTGCGGCTGGAAATCACCGACACGGGAATGGACAACATCAGCGACACCACGATAGGCGCCAACCACCACAGAAAGCTTGGGTTAAGGGCAGTCACCAGTAGTGCCCATAGCAAGCCAAGCAGCGTCTGTGGTCCATGCCGACGTACCGCTTCGCCCCATGGGGTAGAGTCATCATCGCGCTGTGGCGAATTCCAGGTGGCTGCCCAGCCCAGGAAAGCGGCCAGCACAAAGCGGGTGTGGAAAATCATCCGCACCGGTGCCAGCAGCATGGAGAAGAGCATTTCCAGCAACATGGACAGGGTAACGCGGATGCCGCCGCCGTATTCTTTTGCACCTTTAGCCCAGATCAGGATGATGCTGAGCAGCTTTGGCAGGAACAGCAGCACGATCGTGGTGGAAAACAGGGCAATGGCTTTATCCGGATGCCACTGTGGCCACAGCGGGTACAGCTGCCGTGGCTCCATGAAGTACGTCGGCTCCATCAGGGTATTGACCGCCAGCAAGGCCGTGGACAACACCAGGAAGAAGAACCATAAGGGTGCAGACAGGTAGGACATCACGCCCGTCAGGAATACCGCGCGGTGAACCGGGTGCATGCCTTTTACCAGGAACAGCCTGAAGTTCATCAGGTTACCGTGGCACCAGCGCCGGTCCCGCTTGAGTTCGTCAAGCAAGTTAGGTGGCAGCTCTTCGTAACTACCAGGTAAGTCGTAGGCGATCCATACACCCCAACCCGCGCGGCGCATCAATGCCGCTTCGACGAAATCGTGGGATAGGATAGCCCCTGCGAACGCACCCTTCCCAGGCAACGGTGCCAAAGCACAGTGCTCGATGAAAGGCTTCATACGAATGATCGCGTTGTGGCCCCAGTAATGGGACTCACCCAACTGCCAGAAATGGAGGCCGGCAGTGAAGAGAGGGCCGTATACCCGCGTGGCGAATTGCTGCAGGCGAGCGTACAGGGTATCCATGCCAGAGGCCTTGGGCGCGGTCTGGATAATGCCTGCGTCTGGCGTGGCCTCCATCAGCCGTACCAGCGAGGTAAGGCATTCACCGCTCATCACGCTGTCGGCATCCAGCACCACCATGTAGCGGTAGTCCGAACCCCAGCGGCGGCAGAAGTCATCCAGGTTACCGCTCTTGCGCTTCACGCGGCGGCGACGGCGGCGATAGAAGATCCTGCCAAAGCCCTTCGTTTCGCGACAGACATCCATCCAGGCCTGCTGCTCGGCTACGGCAATGTCGCCGTCGTAGCTATCGCTAAGGATGAAGAAGTCGAAACGGTCCAGGTCGCCAGTCGCAGCAACGGACTCGAAAGTCGCACGCAGGCCTGCGAACACACGAGGCACATCCTCGTTGCAGATAGGCATCACCAGCGCTGTACGTGCGCCGGGCTCGATGGGCTCGTTGCCAGCACTTGCCCCAGAGATACGGTACTTATCGCGGCCGGTCAGCAGCTCCAGAAAGCCCATGAGGGCAGTCCAGAACCCCGCCGATACCCAGCAGAACAAGATGCCGAACAGGATCAGGATGCTGGTTTGCAGCACATAGGGCAGCACTTGCTGAGCCGTTTGAAGGAGGGGTTGGTGGATGACCTCGTTCAGGTCCACCATGGCCCAGCCTTGGTAGGGCATGATGCCCTTCATGTAGTAACCCGCGACAAGGGTTTGCCCCAGCATGAGCACCAGCAGGATATAGCGACGAATAGAGCCGACCGTACGCCACCGTGCCTTAGGCAGGTCTCGCTTGTCGCTGGTGGGCTGTGGCGGTATGCCTTTGCCCAGCAAGCGACGCCAGCCACGTGCCACGATGTTGGTTTTCCACGGCTCCGGGACCATTTTCGTACGGCGAATGGGCGGGGTGGCTTTCAGGCGTACCCGGCCAGCGGCATCCACCGCAAGCATTTCGTGGTCTTGGAGTTCGGCGGCCGAGTCGATGGCAAGGCGACTAGCAACGGAGGCCTGCGCCCCTTCCCCAGCCGCGGAAGGCTGCGAGAGGCGCTGATGCAGGTCTGCAAACGAACCACTCTGCGCCAGTTCATTGCGCTGCTCCGGGCTCAGTGGCAAATGCGCCAAATACTCGGAGAGCGTTTCAGGGCGTTCCATTGAGTTACTCATCGGCAGGCAACTGGTAGCTCCAGGTTTCGGTCAGCACTTCTTCAGTCTTGACCGGTTCAGCCGGCTGTGGCGCGGCTTGTGCTTCTACAGGGGCTGCGGCTTTTTCAGCGGCCTTGTCATGCTTGCCACCTTTCTTATGGCCATGTGCAGGCTCTTCGGCCTTGGTTTCAGCCACAGGCTTGGGCGGGTCCACCGGAACCACGTCTTGTACCAGGGCGGCGCGCATTTCAACAGGCTTGCTGCCGTCCTTGACCTTGATCCGCAACGTCAGGCGCCAGCCTTGTGTTTCCGGATTGTAGCGAACGTTGTTTTCTACCAGCTCAGCGTTGTCGCCAACACTGACTTGGCTACGCACGCTGGCGTCGTCCAGCAGAGACTTGAGCTTTGGCCCTTCGAAATCGACCAGGAAGGCCACGCTGCCGTCAGGCTGGCGAACCAGGTTGGACTGCTTCACGTCGCCGGTGGAGCGAAGGGTCTGTTTAACCCAGGCGATATCAGGCGAGTGCAGTTCGGCCTCGTCGGCTGTCCAGTGAATGCGATAGTTGTGCTCAAGTGGCTCACCGGCCTCAGGCATTTTTTCCGGGCTCCAGAACGCAACGATGTTGTCGTTGGTTTCATCGGCAGTCGGAATTTCAACCAGGTCTACAGTGCCCTTGCCCCAGTCACCGCGAGGTTCGATCCAGGCACTGGGGCGGCGGTCGTAACGGTCGTCCAGGTCTTCATAGCGGCCGAACTCGCGGCCACGCTGTAGCAGACCGAAGCCCTTCGGGTTCTCAACAGTAAAGTTGCTGACCGACAGGTGCTTGGGATTGTTCAGCGGGCGCCAGATCCATTCGCCACTACCGGCATGAATGGACAGACCGGTGGAGTCATGGAGCTCGTGACGGTAGTTGAGCACACGAGAAGGCTGGTTGGAGCCGAACAGGAACATGCTGGTGAGCGGCGCCACGCCAAGGCGGCTGACGTGATCGCGCAGGTAAACGCGGGACTGCACGTCCACCACGCTGTCCGTACCCGGGCGTAGCACCATGCGGTACGCGCCAGTGGAACGAGGAGAGTCGAGCAGCGCATAGATAATCAGTTGCTTGTCTTCAGGATTGGGTTTCTCTACCCAGAATTCGGTGAAGCGCGGGAATTCCTCGCCAGAAGGCAAAGCGGTATCGATTGCCAGGCCGCGTGCGGAGAGGCCATAAGTCTGGCCCTTGCCTACTACACGGAAGTAGCTGGCACCCAGCAGGGTCATTACTTCGTCCTGCTTGTCTGACTTGTTCAACGGGTACAGTACACGGAAGCCGGCCCAACCCAGGTTCTCAGTAGACTTGGGGTCGAATTGCACATCACCGAAGTCGAAGCGTGCCGGGTCGTATTTGATTTCCTCGACAGAGTTGGCGGTGACTTCGTTGACTTTTACCGGTGTATCGAAGTGCATACCCTGGTGGTAGAACGACAGCTTGAAGGGGGTTTTATCGTCGGCCCACTGGGCCTTGTCGGTGCGGAACTGGATTTTCTGGTAGTCCGCAAACTTCATGTCACGGAACAGAGGCGGGAGGTTGCTTTTAGGCGCTTCGAATTTCTGCCCGGCAAGGTCCTTTGCCCTTGCTGCAACATCGTCCAGGCTAAAGGCCCACAGTTGCCCAGCGCCAAACAGGCAGAACAGTGCAGAGCCCGCCATCAGGGCCTTGCGCAAGCGTTTGCTGGTTGTTCCTGGTGTGTTACATGGACTGACAATCACGAGCTACCCTCGCCGAAAAACTGATATTGAACCAACGACCAGCTGCGGTTGCCGGGTTGGCGAGCATTGTTCCGACTCCGAAAGGGGCTAATGATTCCCTAGCGGCCACGGCCCAGCACTCACGTTAGAACACAACCGGGGATCGAGCCTGTGGAGCCCCCCGGCGCGCGATTATCTAGTACCCTGCGAAACAACGCATCAGGGCATAGGAAGAATTTTTGCTGCAAAACGGCAGATCTTAGCCCAGAAGGCACTATTTCATCGGCAGGGCTGCTTAAACCTCAAGCATGAACGTCACAGGGCCGTCATTCACCAGATGCACCTGCATGTCTGCGCCGAAACGGCCGCTGGCTGTGCCCAGGTGCTGTTGCTGGGCTTGCCCGAGCAAGTAGTCGAACAGCTCGCGTGCCAATGGAGGTGGAGCTGCTGTCGAAAAACCAGGACGCAGGCCGCTGCGTGTGTCGGCAGCCAAGGTGAACTGTGACACCAGCAACAGCCCCCCGGCCACGTCGACCAGCGAGCGATTCATGCGGCCTTCAGGGTCGCTGAACACGCGATAGTTGAGCAGCTTGTGCAAGAGCTTGTCAGCCTGTGCCGGTGTGTCGTGCGGTTCCACGGCCACTAGCACCAGCAACCCTTGCCCTATGGCCCCCACGGTTTCACCTGCAACGTCTACTCGCGCGTTGGCCACGCGCTGCAGCAGGCCCTTCATGCTTCTTCGAGCGGCAGGTCCAACAGGCGCCGGGCCATTTGGTCAGCAGCACGGACCAATGCATCGATGATGCCGGGTTCGGAACTGGCATGGCCGGCATCTCGAATCACCTGCAGCTCGCTGTTGGGCCAGGCATGGTGCAGTTCCCAGGCGTTGTCCAGCGGGCAGATCACATCATACCGGCCGTGGATGATGACCGCTGGCAGGTGAGCGATCTTGGGCACGTCACGGATCAACTGATCGGGCTCAAGGAAAGCGTTGTTGATGAAGTAGTGGGTTTCGATACGGGCAATGGACAACGCCCGTTGCGGCTCAGAGAAACGGTCCACTACCAGTGGATTGGGGCGCAAGGTGGCGGTACGGCCTTCCCAGGTAGACCACGCCTTGGCAGCATGCATCTGTGCGATCTGGTCGCTGCCGGTCAGGCGCTTGTGGAAGGCCTTGAGCAGGTCTCCGCGCTCGTCTGGCGGAATCGGCGCCAGGTAATCCTGCCAGTAATCGGGGAACAGCCGGTTGGCCCCGCTTTGGTAGAACCACTGGAACTCTTGCGGGCGGCACAGGAACACACCTCGCAGGATAAGGCCGTGAACACGCTCCGGATGGGCCTGCGCGTAGGCCAGTGCCAGGGTAGAGCCCCAGGAACCGCCAAACAGGACCCACTTTTCGATCCCTAGGTGTTCACGTATGCGCTCGATGTCACGCACCAGATGCCAGGTAGTGTTGTTTTCCAGGCTAGCGTGAGGTGTGGAGCGGCCACAGCCTCGCTGGTCGAACGTGACGATGCGGTACAGGTTGGGGTCGAAGTAGCAGCGGCTGGCCGCATCGCAACCGGTGCCAGGCCCCCCGTGCAGAAACAGTACCGGCAAACCTTCTGGGGAACCACTTTCGTCAACATACAGTACATGGGGCTCGTCCACGGCAAGATCGTGCCGTGCATAGGGTTTGATCTGCGGATACAGGGTCAGCATCGGGCGCTCCGAAAGGGGTTGGTCAGCCGTAGGCCATCATAAACCTGAATCGGCTGAATATGCTTGCCTAAACGCTTCGGTGATTTGCCGCGCCCCACGCCAGCATCGTTTCCAGCAATTGGCGCAATACCTGCCGGGTAGGCTCGGCAACGTCGGGCAAATACTCGAATGGCGCTTGCTCACTCATGTAGGTGGCCTGCCCCAATTCCAGCTGTACGGCATGGACACGGTTTGCCGGTGCGCCGTAGTGGCGAGTGATGTGGCCGCCTTTGAATCGGCCGTTGAGCACATGGGTATAGCCTTGGGCCTGAGCGCATACCTGCTCCAGCTGAGCAGCCAGTGCCGGAGCGCAACTGGCGTCGTTGAATGTACCGAGGTTGAAATCCGGCAGCTTGCCCTCGAACAACCGAGGAACGCGGGAACAGATAGAGTGCGCATCCCATAGCAGCGCGTACCCATGAATGCTCCGCAGGCGCGCCAGCTCATCGGCGATTTTCTGATGGTAGGGGCGCCATATGCTTTCAAGGTAGCGGGCACGCTCCTGGCTGCAGGGTGCCTGGCCCGGCTTGAACAGTGGCGTGCCGTCAAACAGCGTGTCGGGATACAGGCCAGTGGTGGCACCGGCATAGAGAGGCTGGTCGTCGTCGGGGCGGTTCAGGTCGATAACGAACCGGGAGTACTGGCCAACCAACAGGCTGGCGCCTAGCCCGCTGGCAAAGTCGTATAGCCGTGGAATGTGCCAGTCCGTATCCGGCAGCGTTCGGGCGGCGTCCACCAGCCCCTCTTCGACAACAGGGGTAAGCCGCAGCCCCGCGTGGGGCACGCTGATCAATAAGGGCGAATGGCCTGGGCTGAAAGTGAAGGTATCGTTCATTGGCGTGCCTGCGTGAAGTTGAGTTCCGCCCCATGGCGGATGATGCGTTTGTCCAGATCTCCACCTAACCAGTAGGCCAGGTCTGCGGGCTGCTCGATATCCCAGGCTACGAAGTCCGCTACCTTGCCCACCTCCAGGGAGCCGTGGCTGCTGCCCAAGCCAAGTGCCCGCGCAGCATGCAACGTTACACCGGCCAGTGCCTGCTCGGGCGTGAGGCGGAACAGCGTGCACGCCATGTTCATCATCAGGCGCAATGACAAGGTTGGCGAGGTGCCGGGGTTGCTGTCTGTTGAAAGGGCTATGGCCACGTTGTGGTCATGAAGCGCCTGCATAGGCGGCAAGCGGGTTTCACGGAGGAAATAAAAGGCACCCGGCAGCAATACCGCTACCGTGCCTGCGGCGCCCATGGCGGCTGCATCAGCGCTGGTCATAAACTCCAGATGGTCTGCCGACAGCGCCTGGTAGCGTGCGGCCAGGCTGGACCCACCCAGGGAGGACAACTGCTCGGCGTGCAGTTTTACAGGCAGGCCAAGGCGCGAGGCCGTCTGGAACACTTGCTCCACCTGAGCAGGGGAAAACGCCAGGTACTCGCAAAACGCGTCTACGGCATCGACCAGGCCTTCGCTGGCCAGTGCAGGCAGCAATTCGTTGCAGACATAGCCGATGTACCCTGCCGCGTTGTCCTTGTACTCGGCCGGAATGGCATGAGCAGCCAGGCAAGTGGCCTTGACGGTAACCGGCAGTTCGGCGCCCAGCCGGCGAATCACCCGTAGCATCTTGCGCTCGCTGGTCAGGTCCAGGCCATAGCCGGACTTGATTTCCACCGTGGTCACGCCCTCGCGCTGAAGGCACGCAAGACGGCGGCGGGCACTGTTGAACAGGTCTTCTTCGGTGGCGGCGCGCGTGGCACGGACGGTGTTGGCAATGCCTCCACCACGGGCAGCGATGTCGGCATAGCTCACGCCTTGCAGCCGTTGCTCGAACTCGCCACTACGGTTGCCGCCGTACACCAGGTGCGTGTGGCAGTCGATCAGGCCAGGTGTTACCCAATACCCTTGCAGGTCCACCTGCTCGTCTGAAACCGGCGCCTGGGCCAGGGGGCCTATCCACTGAATAACCCCGGCCTCGGTCACGATGCCCGCGTTTTCAATGATCGAATAGCGCCCTTGGGCAAGGGTTGCTGCATGGCAGTTGTGCCATAGGGTTGGCATCTGAACCTCCGTCGTCAGGCCAATCAGGTTGGCGCTGGTTTTTTAGTTGCGAGCCTTAAGCTGCAAGCTGCAAGCTGCAAGTGGCTTATGGCTTATGGCTTATGGCTTATGGCTTATGGCTTATGGCTTATGGCTTATGGCTTATGGCTTATGGCTTGAAGCTTGCCGTTGGCTCCCTGCACAAACCGGGCTACGTAGTCGTCCGCCGGGTGCTGAAGTATGTGATCGGGGGTGCCCACTTGAACCAGCCGGCCATCCCGCAGGATGGCAATGCGGTCGCCAAGGCGAAGCGCTTCGTCAAGGTCATGGGTAATGAACACAATGGTCTTGTGCAGGCGCGCTTGCAGCTCGCGCAACTGTGCCTGCAGGTCTGCGCGAATCAGCGGGTCAAGCGCGCTGAAGGCCTCGTCTAGCAAAAGGACAGGGGTGTTGGAGGCCAAGGCGCGCGCCAGGCCCACCCGCTGCCGCATGCCGCCAGACAGCTGCTCTGGCCAGTGCTGTGCATAGCCTTCAAGGCCCACCTGGCTGATCCAGTGATACGCCTGCTCCCGGCAGGTAGCGGCGGACTCACCGCGTAGCCTGAGCCCATAGGCCACGTTCTCCACCACATTTTTATGGGGCAGCAAGCCAAACCCCTGGAACACCATGCTGACGTCGCGCTGGCGGAACTCGCGCAAGCGGGACGCCCCATAGCTCAGCACATTTTCCCCTTGCACAAGCACCTCGCCCCGTGAAGGCTCGATCAGCCGGTTCAAGTGCCGCACCAACGTGGATTTGCCTGAGCCGGACAAGCCCATGATCACAAATACCTCACCGGCTTCAATGTTCAGGGAGACATCTGTCACCCCCACCACACAACCGGTGTCGGCCAGGATGCGGGCCTTGTCGGCGCCTGCATCCAGCAGCTTGAGCGCCTGTTCAGGGCGAGGGCCGAATACCTTGGTCACGTGGCGCAGTTCGATAAGGCTCATCAGCGCACCCTCCGGCGAGGCTGACCATAGGCCTGGGTAATACGGTCGATCACGATTGCCAAGGCCACGATCGCCAGCCCGGCTTCCAGGCCTTTGCCCACATTGAGCGTCTGGATACCGGCAAGCACGTCCTCCCCCAGCCCACGTGCGCCGATCATGGACGCGATCACCACCATGGACAGCGCCAGCATGGTGGTCTGGTTGATACCGGCCATGATGCTGGGCAGCGCCAAGGGGAGCTGCACGCCGGTCAATTGCTGCCAAGGGCTGGCGCCGAAGGCGTTGACGGCTTCCATTACCTCCCGGTCTACCTGGCGAATACCCAGTTCGGTCAGGCGAATAACCGGCGCAATGGCATAGACCACGGTGGCGAAGATGGCGGGCACCTTGCCCAACCCGAACAGCATCAACACGGGAATCAGGTAGACGAAGCTGGGTAATGTCTGCATCACGTCCAACAAGGGCAGCAACACTGCGCGCACCCGCGCAAAACGGGCGGCCAGCACGCCCAAGGGCACGCCGATAATCACGGCCAAGGTAGTCGCCACCAGAACCAGCGCCAGGGTTTGCAGTAGTTTGTCCCATAAGCCGACGGCGCCCACCATAAACAGTAGGCCTGCCATCAATACGGCCATGTACCAACGTCGGCTGGCATGCCAGGCCAGCCCTGCTACGACGAGCAACAGCAGCCACCAGGGCGTTGCCCGCAGTAGGCTCTCCAGCCCCACCAATACACCGAGCAGAGTATCGGACACTTGCCGCAGGCTGTCCCCGTAACGACCCACCAACAGGTCGACCCAGGTATTGACCCCGTCGGCAATGGAAAACGTAAGGCTGTCTGGAAACATGGGCTGCGCTCGTCATGGCTATATCACCATCCTAGGACAGCAACGACAGCGCAGCGGCTCATACTGCACCCACCCCGCCCAACTGTTGACCTGCCTCATATCCAGCATCAGCCGGCAGGATCAACTGGTCAGGCACCGGCCGGGGCCAGCGGCGCGCGGCCCAGTAATACACCACGGCCGGCACCACCAGGCCGATGATCCATGAGATGTCCGTATCGCCCAGGTGCGCTACCAGAGGCCCGGTGTAGAAGTGCGTGGCAATGAACGGCATCTGAATCAGCACACCGAGCACGTATACGGTGATCCCTAAGGTATTCCAGGCGCCATAGCGGCCTTGAGGGTCGTTGAGCGCTGGAAGGTCATAGCGCTCCTTGCTGATGCAGTAGTAGTCCACCAGGTTGATGGCGCTCCAAGGTGTAAAGAACGCCAGCAGAAACAGAATAAAGGCCGAGAAGTCCTTGAGAAACGAATCCTTGCCCAGCAAGGCCAGGCTGGTCGACACCAGCACCATGCACAGGATGCACAGCGTTCGCACAGTGGGGCTGATCCGGCGTTGGCCGGATAACCCCGTAACAATGGTCGCCACCGACATAAAGCTGCCGTAGGCGTTGAGAATGGTGATGGTGAGCTTGCCAAAGGCAATGCTGAAGTACAGCAGAGCGGCAATTGCCCCTGTGCCGCCCAGCCCGACAATGAACGCTACCTCGTGGTGCGCGAACCCCTTGCCCGCCAACGCCGCGGCCAACACCCCGAATACCATGGCGGCCTGCGCACCGATCACTGAACCCAACCCAACTGCCCAGAAGGTGCCCGCCGCTGACGTACTGCGCGGCAGGTAACGGGAGTAGTCCGCTACATAGGGGCCGAAGGCGATCTGCCAAGAGGCGGACAGGGACACGGCCAGCAGGAAACTGCTCAGGGAGAAATGCCTGTTGGTCAACAGTGCCGACATATCGTTACCAGCCAGCAAGGCATAGAACAGATAGGCAAACGCCAGCACGCCCAAGACACTGGCCACGCGGCCTATCAGATGAATGACGCGATAGCCGAACACCGTGAACAGGACGATGATGGCGGCGAACAGACCAATGCCTTGCCAGTCCGCCAGGCCGGTCAATTGCGCAATAGCCTGCCCGGCCAGTACCGAGCCGCTGGCCGAAAAGCCTATGTACATCAAGCACACCAGCACCAAGGGAATCACCGCGCCGTAGACACCGAACTGCACACGGCTGGAGATCATCTGCGGCAACCCCAGGCGCGGGCCTTGGGCAGCATGCAGGGCCATGACGGCCCCGCCCAGCAGTTGCCCGATCAGCAAGCCCACCAGCGACCAGAACACATCGCCTCCCAGTACCACTGCCAGCGCGCCCGTTACGATGGCGGTGATCTGCAGGTTGGCGCTCAGCCACAGGCTGAACTGGCTACCTAACCGGCCATGGCGCTCGGCCTCCGGGATGTAGTCGATGGAGCGCTGCTCGATCAACGGCTGGTTTACAGGTTCACGCGTATCTACGGGCATACCATGTCTCCAAAGCGCGGAAGGAAAGTAAGGGCGTCAGCGGTCCAGCATGGGCAGGTTCAGGCCCTGCTCGCGGGCACATTCGATGGCGATCGGGTAGCCCGCGTCGGCATGGCGCATCACGCCTGTGGCCGGGTCGTTGTGCAGTACCCGGGCAATGCGCTCGGCTGCTTCGTCGGTGCCATCGCACACCACCACCATGCCGGAGTGCTGGGAGAAGCCCATGCCCACGCCACCACCGTGGTGCAGAGATACCCACGTTGCGCCGCTGGCGGTGTTGAGCAAGGCATTGAGCAGCGGCCAGTCCGATACGGCGTCGGAGCCGTCACGCATGGCTTCGGTTTCCCGGTTGGGGCTGGCCACAGAGCCGGAGTCCAAATGATCGCGGCCAATGACGACGGGGGCAGACAGTTCGCCACTGCGCACCATTTCGTTGAACGCCAGGCCCAGCCTGGCGCGCTGGCCCAGGCCTACCCAGCAGATACGCGCTGGCAGCCCCTGGAAGGCAATGCGCTCGCGTGCCATGGTCAGCCAGTTGTGCAAATGGGCATCCTCCGGAATCAGCTCTTTTACCTTGGCGTCGGTCTTGTAGATGTCCTCGGCATCCCCTGAAAGCGCTGCCCAGCGGAAAGGCCCTACACCCCGGCAGAACAGCGGGCGAATGTAGGCCGGCACAAAACCTGGGAAGTCGAACGCATTGTGAACGCCCTCCTCCTTGGCCATTTGCCGAATATTGTTGCCATAGTCGAACGTGGGCACGCCCATCTGCTGGAAGGCCAGCATGGCCTGTACGTGTTCAGCCATGGACTGGCGCGCGGCCTTTACCACTACCGCAGGCTCCTGCTGGGCGCGCATGCGGTACTCCTCCCAGGCCCAGCCCTTGGGCAGGTAACCATTGAGCGGGTCGTGGGCGCTGGTCTGGTCGGTGACCATGCCCGGGCGTACGCCACGGCGAACCAGTTCCGGCAATACCTCGGCGGCGTTGCCACACAGGGCGATGGACACCGCACGGCCTTCGTCGGTGTAGCGTTTGATGCGGGCCAGGGCGTCATCCAGGTTATGTGCCTGCTCATCGACGTAACGGGTTTTAAGGCGGAAATCGATGCGGCTTTGCTGGCATTCGATGTTCAACGAGCAGGCGCCTGCCAGGGTAGCGGCCAATGGCTGCGCCCCGCCCATGCCACCTAACCCGGCGGTGAGCACCCAACGGCCTGCCAATTTGCCCTCATAGTGCTGGCGGCCGGCTTCCACGAACGTTTCATAGGTGCCTTGTACGATGCCTTGGCTGCCAATGTAGATCCAGCTGCCGGCGGTCATCTGGCCATACATGGCCAGGCCCTTGGCATCCAGTTCGTTGAAATGCTCCCAATTGGCCCAGTGAGGCACGAGGTTGGAGTTAGCAATCAGCACGCGTGGGGCATTGGCGTGGGTTTTGAACACCCCCACAGGCTTGCCAGACTGCACCAGCAGGGTTTCATCGGCCTCAAGGTTTTTCAAACTTTCCACAATGCGGTCGTAACACTCCCAGTTCCGCGCCGCTCGGCCAATGCCACCGTAAACCACCAGCTCTTTAGGGTTCTCGGCCACTTCAGGGTCAAGGTTGTTCATCAGCATGCGCAGCGGGGCTTCAGTCAGCCAGCTTTTGGCAGTGAGCTGAGTACCACGGGGGGCACGGACATTTACGTCACGGAAGGTGGTCATGGGTAATCCTCTGAGCTGAGCGGGTGTTTCGTCCGCACACATATTTACTTGTATGTACAAGCATATGCAATCTAGAGGCCAGCCTTATGACTCACTGTTTTTGCAAGGAGGAGAAGAAAGCAGAAGGTTGATACGCACTGAAACAGCGCACGCGGGATGGCTGACGCACCTGTCAGGTACGCTCATTCACCGAGGCGTAAGGGTGATATGGCAACAGTGACCTGTGACTTGAGCACCGGTGTGGGCCGGTAATACCAAGGCATCGTAGCGTCCCAGTTGCCAAGCGCCGCCTGCTATCGCCACTTCAACGCTGTCTGTGGCGGCGAATACAACCTGAGTGGCCGGGGTGGCATCGACCAGGCAAGTAGCGCTCACCCACTTCAGTACGGCCTGATAGCGGGCAGGCGAGTAGATCAGGTTGAAGTCCCTGATAGGGCCGTCAACCAAAGTGCAGTTCACATGGCTGGCGCCGGAAAAGGCAAAGGGCTGGAACGCCTGCAGCGGCGCGGTATCCAGGCCGTCGACCGTCAGCACCATACCTTGGCCCTCCAGCACGGTGATCACCCGCTCATAGCCTACGAAGGCCGAAAAGGGCCCAGCCTCGGCAATGTCTGCAATGGACAGGCGCCAGCCAAACCCATCCGGGCCATCACCTTCGTCCCGGCAAATTTCTACCGTGCTGCCGCCGCCGTTTTTCCAGGGCGTACGCTTGTGGTCGCGCGCACGCACTACCTTCACTTGCTGAAGCGCCCTTCCAAGCGGTGGCGGGAGCCTGGGTGGATCAGCCGCGCCGCGGTTACAGCCTCACGGCCCGACCAGGTGCGCCGCCGAATCAGCAGGCAGGGGTCGCTAGGCTCGATCTGCAGCCACTGGCAGGCCTGTTCGTCCGCGAGAATGGCCTCTACCACATGCTCACCCTCGGTCAGGGGCGCTACGCGGCTCAGGTAGGCATAAGGGGTTTCGCGGGTAAAATCCTGCTGGAGGTAGTCGGGTGCTACCTGCGCATTCACGTAACGGTCTTCGATCTGCACCGGGATATCGTTCTCGTAATGCACGATAATCGAATGGAAGATACGCTGGCCTTCGCGCACATCCAGGGCAGCCGCACGCATGGCGCCCGCTACTTCCTCGACCAACCGGATCACTTGGCAATGGTGCCGGTGGCCCCGTGCAGTGATTTCATCAGCGATGTTATTGACTTCGAACAGCGCCGACTGCGTCTTGGGCTCAGCCACAAACGTTCCGACCCCTTGCATGCGCACCAGCAGGCCTTCGGCCGTCAGCTCACGCAATGCACGGTTGATGGTCATGCGACTGAACCCCAATTGGCTCACCAGTTCACTTTCCGAAGGCACTCGGAAATGGGGGGGCCAGCTGCCAGCCTGGATCTGCTGGGCAATCATCTGCTTGACCCGCGCATACAGCGGTGCCGGGCTCTCGCCCAACTGGTCAGCTAGAGAGGAAACAACGGGCGGCATTGGCACAAAAGGCCCCTGTGGGTAGTGAACGGACTATAGCTTGCCGCAGTTTACCCGGCACGCAAACAACTGTATATGTATATACAACTACGTTTCCAGAGGCTTTTGTATGCCCGTTTACTTTGCAGATCGTGCGCTGTTACCCGATGGCTGGGCCTCACACGTGCGTGTAAGCGTGGATGTTCAGGGCGTAATCACTCACGTACAGGCCAATGCGTCGCCAGAAGGTGCCGAACGCTTGAACGGGCCACTGTTGCCTGGCATGCCTAACCTGCATTCCCATGCCTTTCAAAGGGTAATGGCGGGCCTGGCGGAAGTGACCGGCAACCCCAATGACAGTTTCTGGACCTGGCGTGACCTGATGTATCGACTGGTGGCAGGGGTAAACCCAGATGACCTTGAGGTGATTGCACGCCAGCTGTATATCGAAATGCTCAAGGCCGGCTATACGTCTGTGGCGGAGTTTCACTACCTGCACCACAACGCCGATGGCAAGGCTTATAGCAACCCTGGGGAAATGGCCCTGCGTATCAGCCACGCCGCTGCCAGTGCTGGTATCGGCCTTACGCTGCTACCTGTGCTCTACAGCCACAGCGGGTTCGGCGCCCAGGCGCCTATGGAAGGCCAGCGCCGGTTCATCCATGGCACTGAGGCCTACCTGTCACTGCACCAACAGCTGTCTACACACCTGGCAACCCAACCTGCACAGCAGCTCGGCGTATGCTTCCACTCGTTGCGCGCAGTCACGCCTGAGCAGATCAGCGACGTACTGGCAGCCAGCGTTGGGGCTGGGCCGATCCATATCCACATCGCCGAGCAGCAGAAGGAAGTGAGCGACTGCCTGACCTGGAGCGCACAGCGGCCTCTGCAATGGCTGTTCAACCATGTAGCGGTGGATGAACGCTGGTGCCTGGTGCACGCCACCCATGCCAACGCCGAGGAGGTTCAACGCATGGCCGCCAGTGGTGCTGTGGCCGGCCTGTGCCTGACAACGGAGGCCAACTTGGGCGATGGCGTGTTCCCTGCGGTGGATTACCTGGCCGCCGGAGGACGTTGGGGCATTGGCTCGGACAGCCACGTGTCATTGAGTATGCTGGAAGAACTTCGCTGGCTCGAATATGGCCAGCGGTTGCGCGACCAGCGCCGCAACCGGCTGCATACCCTCCAAACGCCGCAGGTGGGGCAAACCCTGTACCAAGGCGCGTTGGCGGGCGGGGCTCAGGCTCTGGGGCAGCTGGTCGGGCGCCTGGAAGCAGGCAGGCGAGCCGATTGGCTGGTACTGGATGGGGCAGACCCTTACCTGGCAACTGTCGACGACAGTGCCCTGCTCAGCCGGTGGCTGTTTGCAGGAAGCGACCGCCAGGTAAGGGACGTGATGGTACGTGGGCATTGGGTGGTCCGCGATGGCCACCACGCCGACGAAGCTGAAAGCCGCCTCGCCTTTACCCAGGTACTGCGCAGCTTGCTGAGCTAGCCTGCCCCTGCCTTAGTCTGCAGAACGCCAGATAAGGCGCGAGGTGTCAAAGCCCTGTTGCTGGGCTCGAGACACCATCTGCTCCTTTACACTTTCGCTCACATCCGGCGTGCGCGACATCAGCCACAGGAACTTGCGATCCGGGGTGCCGACAATGACTTGGTTATAGCCGCTGTCCAGGTCAATGATCCAGTAATCCCCTTTGGTCAGGCCAGGGGCGATTTTTGAAAACCAGTTATCGAACACAACCCATAGCTTGTCCGTTTCCCCAGCCACTTGCTGGGTCGCCGTGCCATGGGCCTCCTCCCACGTACCGTCGGCAGTCTTGCAGCGGTTGAGCACATCAACCGTGCCGTCAGGCTTGACCCCGTAGTGTGCTTCAGACTGTACGCAGTTGCGCTGGAAGAACATCGGCAAGCGCGCCAGCTCATACCAAGTGCCTTGGTAGCGCTTGAGGTCCACATTGCCGGCTGTCTTAGGCGCCACTTCACGAGTGTTGGAGGTACTGCACGCTGCCAGCACACCTGCGCATACGGCAAGGGCCAGCAGCACCTTGCCGGGGGACCAGAAGCGGGATTGCCCGTTATTTGCCATGTTCACGTACTCCTGTGTTCAAGCGTGTTCAGTCATCTGACGCAGAAGGTTCAAGCGCTTGCACGCGGTGCTCCAGCGCCAGGCGCAACGGCGGGTCTATCACGCCGGCATCGTAGAGTGCTGCGATGTAGCCCAGCGCCATGCCGGTCATCAGTACCGTTTCAGGGCCTTTGTCAGCGTGGCTGATAGCAGCCATGCGCCGGCCGATGGCGCGCCCGATTTTTTCAGGAAGGTCCTGTTCAGTCATTGCCTGCCCTGCAGTGGTTAAGGAAGTCGCCGTTGGACGGTAGGTTCGAAAAGAGGTTCAGGTGATATCCTGCCGGAACATAACGCCTTCTGGCTGTCCAATTCTCTCCCGCACTCGCCCTGGCCCTCTATGCAAGACCGTTCTAGCGACGAAATCATCCGCAGTGCCCTCCAGGCGTCGCATACCCGTTTACGCAGGCAGCATGAGCTGTGCGTACAGTTTGGCGTGAGCTCGCTGCAGGCGACGAACCTGCTGCGCCTGCAAACCCAGGCCTGCGCAGTCGTCGCCAAAGGCATGGGCACGGCGTACGCCAAGGTGTTGAAGTACCAGAAGGCCGAAGGCCGCCTTGTGCTTGAAAGCGGCATTGGCTGGGCCCCTACAGACATTGGCACCGCTACCCTGGGCGCAGACGATAGCAGCCCGGCTGGCTATGCCTACATGATGGACCGGCCGGTGATTTCCAACCACCTGGGCCAGGAGCTGCGATTCCGTACGCCCGAGCTTCTGAAAAGATATGGCATCGAGCGGGCCATTAACGTGCCGATTCGTGGTACTGGCTCACCTATGGGCGTGCTGGAAGCCGATAGCCCGGATGGCGACGACTTCATTGAAACCGATCTGGTATTCATGCAAGGCATTGCCAACATCATTGCCATGACTGCGGAGCGCCTGGCCTTCCAGGTAGAACAGCAGGGCCCAGCGCCCTACTCCGAGAGCGTGCTTAATGCCAGCCCGGACTGTGTGAAAATCATCTCAACAGACGGGCGCATCGAATTTTTCAACGAAACTGGCCTGTGCCAGATGGGCCTGCCTAGCCTGGATGCTGTGAAAGGCAATCGGTGGGAAACGTTGTGGCCTGAGCAGTCCAAGGCACAGGTTGAACAGGCCATTCGCGATGCCGCCCAAGGCCACGCTTACCGCTTTGAGTCCTTTTGCCCTACAGCTACTGGAGAGCCGCGCTGGTGGGATGTCACGGTAGCGCCTATCAAGAACAGTGAGCAGCAGGTTGAAAAACTGATCGTCGTCTCACGTGACATCAGCGAGCGGTACCACCAGGAAGCCAAGCTCAAGGCGCTCATTGATGCGCAAAGCGTACAGATCGATCAAAACCAGCTGATGATCGAAGAAATCCATCATCGCGTGAAAAACAGCCTGCATCTGGTCAACGCCATGCTGATGCTGCAGGCCAACATCGCCACCGAAGAAGTGGTGAAGGTTCAGTTGCAGACGGCTGCCAACCGGGTGCTCACGGTGGCATCGGTACACGAGCGTTTGTACCGCTCCCTTGATACCAAGATTTCAGACCCTAGGGAATTCTTGCAATTGCTGTTGCAGGATCTCGGCGAAGCCTTTGGTGACCGGGAAATTGCCCTCCAGGCCGAACCGTTGGCCGTGGCCGCCGAGCGCTTGGCCCCTTTGGGCTTCGTGACCTCCGAGCTGGTTATAAACGCGCTCAAATATGGCAAGGGCAAAGTCACCATTACCCTGGCAAGGCAGGATGGCCATGCGGTGGTCACGGTGGTCGACCAAGGCGACGGCTTCCCGGATTCATACCCCAAACCTAGCGGTACAGGCCTGGGCATGCGCTTGGTGAAAAGCTATTCAGGCTTTGGCAGCGAAGCCATTACCGTGGACCGCACCGCCCCGACCAGCACCATCCATGTAAGATTTCGGTTGTAAGCGTGCGCACCATCACGCCCTCATGGCTTCACCTAATCACTTAGCGATGCCTAGAAAAACTGCGAGACAGCGCTCAATTTCGATAAGCGCTTCGGCGCCAATATAACCAAAAGCTTTACCTATCTTGTCGCGTTTCACCGTCATGGCTTTATCAACCATCACCTGCGACGGCTTCTGTAAACCGTTTTCAGCAGCTGGCTCAATCGTAACTCGAAGCAACGGTGCAGCCACCAATGTGCTCGTCACTGGCAGAACTGTCACAGAGCTATGCTCATTGAACTGATCTGCCTGGATAACCAAGGCTGGCCTAGGCTTACCGAAGTCCCCTTGCAGCGCTATTGTGACAAAGCTCCCTCGTATCATTCAGTCCAGCCATCCAGGCCTGTCAGGGATTCATCCATGAAATCCATCATATCTCTATCTGCCACATCACTCGCTGCTGCAAGCCGAGACTGACGACGACATTCCTCGGCAAAGTCCGGCCTGCGCGTGTCCGGCACCCAGATTTGTACTGGGCGCAGCCCTGCCATACGCAGCGCATCACGATGCTTTTGAACACGTGAATTAACGTGGACCATAAGAACCTCCAATATGTTACATGCAACGATTCTAGCCTTGCATAGCGTTACATGCAACGCGGGATATGATTGCTTCAAGGCCTATCATATGAAGCCCGTTGCCTATGTTTACGTATTGATAAAGGGTGGCAATATAGGTGAGTACTAAATGAGCATCGGATATTGGATGGGATTTAGGTGAAACCAAAAAGCTCCCTTCCTGGTTCCCTAATGAAATCGCTGAGGTCGGAGAGTTTGAAAAGGTCGCCCCAGCCAAGCCATTGCTGCTCAACGGGCAAAAAAATCCGATACCAGCAGGCTGATATCGGATTTTCCAGAAAACCAAGCTTCGGCACAAAGGCTTAGGTAAACGGTATCAGCCTCTTGGGCAACCCTGTACCGTACGCCGTCCGCTTACTGGTGGTAGCCCGTCACGCGTTTCACTTCTTCCTTGGACCCCAGGAACACTGCGACACGCTGGTGCAGGCCATCGGGCTGGATGTCGAGGATACGCTGGTGCCCGTCCGTTGAAGCGCCCCCAGCCTGCTCGATCAGGAACGACATGGGGTTGGCCTCGTACATCAGGCGCAGCTTGCCCGGCTTGGAGGGCTCGCGGGAATCGCGGGGGTACATGAAGATGCCGCCGCGAGTGAGAATACGGTGCACGTCAGCCACCATGGCGGCGACCCAACGCATGTTGTAGTCCTTGCCCAGCGCGCCGTCCTTGCCTGCCAGCAACTCGTCTACATAGCGTTTGACTGGGGCTTCCCAGTGGCGCTGGTTGGACATGTTGATGGCGAATTCGGCGGTGGTTTCCGGCACCTGAATGTTCTCATGGGTGAGCACGAAGCTGCCCAGTTCACGGTCCAGGGTAAAGCCGATTACGCCATTGCCCAACGTCAGCACCAGCATGGTTTGCGGGCCGTAGATGGCATAACCCGCGGCAACCTGCTTGGTGCCAGGCTGCAGGAAAGCTTGTTCGCTCAGGGCATCGTTCTGGCTCAGATACTGGTCCGGGCAGCGCAGTACCGAGAAAATGGTGCCGACCGATACGTTCACGTCGATGTTCGAGGAGCCGTCCAGCGGGTCGAAGACCAGCAGATAGGCACCCTTGGGGTACTTGCCCGGGATCTGGTAGGCGTTGTCCATTTCTTCCGACGCCATGCCAGCCAGGTGGCCGCCCCATTCGTTGGCTTCCAGCAGAATTTCATTGGAGAGCACATCCAGCTTCTTCTGGACTTCGCCCTGCACGTTTTCGGTCCCCATGCTGCCCAACACGCCACCTAAGGCGCCTTTCTGTACCTGATGGGCGATGGCCTTGCACGCACGAGCAACGACCTCGATAAGGAAGCGCAGGTCGGCAGGGGTATTGTTGCTGCGCGTCTGCTCGATCAGGTAGCGACTCAGGGTAACGGGCGACATGGACAAGCTCCGGTTCCAGGGAGGAGGATAAAACCCGCGCAGTCTACAGGGCGAACACGAACCAGGGCTATGTACGGAATATAACTACATACCGTCCCTGGTGCATGCGCCATGGGCGCGACTGCTATCGGACCCTCGCAAGGCAGCCGAGTTCAGCGGGCACTTCGAGTATGCGCCAAGCCCCGTACAGGGCTTGGAACAGTGCGCGAGCTGGGCTTGGCGCCTACGGAAGTGAACTGTCTGGAACCAGAATGGCAGTTATAACGCCTTCCAGATCTCCTTGGCGTACTCACGGATGGTACGGTCCGAGGAGAACCATCCCATGCGGGCCGTGTTGAGAATCGCCGAGCGCCACCATTGCTTCGGATGGCGCCACAGCTCTTCCACCTTCATCTGCGCGCTCCAGTAGGACTCGAAATCTGCACACACCAGGAAGCGGTCATAACTCAACAGCCCATCTACCAACCCTGCATACCGAGACGGATCATCCGGGGAGAATACACCGCCACGAATGGCCTGCAGCACATCGTTGAGGCGGTGAGAGTTAGCGGCCTCCTGGTGCGCACTGTAGTCCCCACCGTGCTTGCGAGCTTCGACTTCATCGGCACTGAGGCCAAAGATGAACATGTTTTCCCGGCCCAGGTACTCACACATCTCCACGTTAGCCCCATCCATGGTGCCAATGGTAAGCGCGCCATTGAGGCCGAACTTCATGTTGCTGGTACCAGACGCCTCGTAGCCAGCCGTAGAGATCTGCTCGGACAGGTCAGCTGCTGGAATGATGCTTTCAGCCAGGCTCACGTTGTAGTTGGGCAGGAACGCTACTTTCAGCAGGCCGCGTACAGTGGGGTCATTGTTGATGGTGCGAGCAATGTCGTTAGACAGCTTGATGATCAGCTTGGCCTGGTGGTAACTCGCTGCAGCCTTGCCAGCGAAGATTTTCACGCGTGGCACCCAAGGTTTCTCAGGCGTGGCACGGATGGCCTGGTACAGCGCAACGGTGTGCAGCAGGTTCAGCAATTGGCGTTTGTACTCGTGAATCCGCTTTACCTGAACATCAAACAGCGCTTTAGGGTCGACTGTGACACCTATACGCTCCTGAATAATGCGGGCCAGTGCCTCCTTGCTATGCAAGCGCTGGTCAGCAAACCGCCGCTGGTAGGCCGCATCATCAGCGAAAGCTTCCAGGCGCTTGAGGTTGTTTTCAGGGTCATCCAGCACGGCGTTCCCAAGCTTGTCCACCAGCATGGCGGTCAGTTTAGGGTTGGCCTGGTACAGCCAGCGGCGGAAGGTAATACCGTTGGTTTTGTTGTTGATGCGCTCCGGGTACAGCCTGTTGAGGTCCGAGAACACGGTGCTGCGCATCAGGTCGGTATGAAGCGCCGATACGCCGTTGATGCTATGAGAACCCAGGAACGCCAGGTTCCCCATGCGTACACGGCGGCCGTGTTCTTCCTCGATCAACGACACGGTACGCAGCAGGTCTACATCGTGGGTCCCTTTCTCGCGCAGGCCGTCGATATGCTGGGCATTGATCAGGTAGATGATCTGCATGTGGCGTGGCAGCATGCGCTCCATCAACCCCACCGGCCAGGTTTCCAACGCTTCAGGCAGCAAAGTGTGGTTGGTATAGGACAGGGTTTCCACCGTCACTTTCCAGGCCTCGTCCCAGCTCAGCTGGTGGATGTCCACCAGCAGGCGCATCAATTCGGCCACAGCAATCGAAGGGTGCGTGTCGTTCATCTGGATGGCTGCATGCTCACCCAGCGAGTTCACGGTTTCATACACATTGAGGTGGCGGCGCAGCAGGTCTTGCAAGGAAGCGGAAACGAAGAAGTATTCCTGCCGCAGGCGCAGTTCCTGGCCCGCTTCGGTACTGTCAGCTGGGTACAGCACGCGCGAGATACTTTCGGCACGTGCCACATCGGCCACAGCACCCAGGTGGTCACCGGCGTTGAAACGTTCAAGGTGCAGGTCTTCCATGGCGCGTGCACGCCACAGCCGCAGGGTATTCACACTGGCACCTTTCCAGCCTACAACCGGGGTGTCATAGGCGACCGCTCGCACGGTTTCGCCGGGCCGCCACACCTGCCGCGGGTTGCCGCCGCTGTCCGTGGTGCCTTCCACGTGCCCGCCAAAACTGATCGGGTAAATCACCTCGGGGCGTTCGAATTCCCACGGGTTGCCGAAGTCCAGCCAGTTCTCCGTCTGCTCTTGCTGCCAACCATCGATGATGGCCTGGCGGAACAGCCCGTGTTCATAGCGGATGCCATAACCATGGGCTGCCACGCCCAAGGTGGACATGCTTTCCATGAAGCAGGCGGCCAGCCGGCCCAGCCCACCGTTGCCCAAGGCAGCGTCTGGCTCCAGCAGGCGGATCTTGTCCAAGTCCACACCCAGGCCGTCCAACGCCTCACGAGCGATGTCCAGAATGCCCATGTTGCTCAAGCTGTCCACCAGCAGGCGGCCGATCAGGAACTCCAGCGAGAGGTAATAGACCCGCTTCTGCTGGCTGCGGTAGATCTGCCGAGTATGGTCCATCCAATGATCGACCATGTGATCCCGGGCCGCCAAGGCAATGGCTTCGAACCAGTCATGATCGAAGGCATGTTCTGGATCCTTGCCAACCGCGTAGGTCAGTTTGGCGAGTACAGCGGTACGAAATTCGTCCACATCGACGTTGACTTTTCGGGTAAGCGGTTCTGGAGACATTTGCAGCCCTCAATACGTAAAAGGTTTTGCATTCATGCGTTGAGCCTAGACCGTTCGACACAGGGTGCTAGGGCGCGTTCGAGAAATGTCCGTCAAGAAAAGGCTGAACGGCCATTGAACCCTTTGGCAGGGCAGGTATGATCGCGCGCCCGTTCCTTTAGATCCGTTACCACCATGAAACCCGCCCTGATTGCCGCCGCCGAGCTGGACCGCCTCGAAACCTGGCAGAAATACGCCAGCCACATGTGCGGTGGCTGCATGTCGACCTGCTGCACACTGCCTGTTGAAGTGCGTATCAAGGACTTGATCCGCATTGGTGTGGTGGACGAGTTCGAAATGGCTGAACCGCCGAAGAACGTCGCCAAACGATTGCAGAAGGAAGGTATTGTCGAGCGCTTCAACCAGAAAAGCGGCATTTTCACGTTGGCACGCATGAGCAACAACGACTGCCTGTACCTGGACCGCAAAAGCCGTTTGTGCACGATCTACGACAAACGCCCCGATACCTGCCGCAATCACCCCAAGGTTGGCCCACGCCCTGGCTACTGCGCCTACAAGCCCAAGCCACTGGCGCGCTAACGTTTAACACTACATATCAAGAAACCATTCCCCCTCTTTCTAAAGGGCTGCATAGGCGTCACCATTGCCCTTCGTGGTTTACAGGTGAGGCGCCATGGACATCCAATGGTGGTACTGGGCAGTCGCCGGGGTAACGCTGGTACTGCTGGAGCTGCTGCTTACATCCTTCTTTATCGTCTGGTTTGGCTTGGGCGCCTTGTTGGTCGCTCTGCTGCTATGGCTTATGCCCGCCCTAGGCATCGGCGCCCAACTGGCTGCTTGGGGCATAGTTTCGGTAGCCCTGACACTGCTCTGGTTCAGGGTCTTTCGCGCAGGCCTGCAGCCGGGGCCCCAGTGGTCCGCCGACGATGCCTTGGGCGAAATCGGCCTGCTTACCGTGCAGGTCAATGCCTTTCAACGCGGCAAGGTGCGCTTTCAAAAGCCTCTGATGGGCACTGAAGAATGGCCTTGCCTAGCCAATACCCACATCCCTGCCGGCGAACGTGTCCGCGTGCTTGCCGTCGAAGGCAACCTCGTTCGCGTTGGCCCTGCAGGCGAGGCCTGACCGTTCTCTTTTGAATAAGGAATTCATATGAACGCTGCAGTTATCATTCCGCTCGTTTTCTTTATCTTCATCGTAGTCACCATCGCCAAGGGCGTACGCTTGGTGCCCCAGGGCCAGGAGTGGATCGTGGAGCGCCTGGGGCGCTACCGCGTCACACTCAAGCCAGGCCTGAACTTCCTCATTCCTTACATGGATGCGGTGGGCTACAAGATGAGCACCAAGGACCTGATCCTGGATGTTCAGCAGCAGGAGGTCATCACCAAGGACAACGCGGTTCTCCTGGCCAATGCGCTGTGCTTTGCCAAGATCACAGACCCTACCAAGGCGGCGTATGGCATCGAAGACTACGACCAGGCCGTGCGCAGCCTTACCATGACCAGCCTGCGCTCCATTATCGGCGGCATGGAGCTGGATGAAGCCCTCTCCTCCCGTGACAAGATCAAAGCCTTGCTGCGCGAGGCCATGGCCGAGCAGACCATCGACTGGGGCATCACCATTCGCTCGGTGGAGATCCAGGACATAAAACCCTCGGAATCCATGCAGAGGGCCATGGAACTGCAGGCAGCCGCCGAGCGTGAGCGCAAGGCAACCGTCACCCGTGCCGAGGGTGCGAAAACCGCAGCCATCCTGGAAGCCGAGGCACGGCTTGAATCGGCCAAGCGTGACGGGGATGCCCAAGTGACCTTGGCCAATGCCTCGGCCCAAGCCATCGAGCGGGTGAAGGAAGCCATCGGCACCGATACCGGGCCGATGATCTACCTGCTGGGAGAGAAGTACATTGGCGCCATGGAAAAACTGGCTACCAGCAACAACGCCAAAACCATCGTGCTGCCGGCTGATATCCAGGACACCATTGGCGGGTTGATGGGGCGGGGGAAGGTTCGGTGAGGGTGTAGGCTAGTCTGTTCGCAGGCTATGCCAGCTCCCACACTCTGGAATGGATAGGTTCGCAGGGCTGGCCCTTCTCCCGGCCCACAAAAAGCCCGGCATTCGCCGGGCTTCTTCGCTACCACATACTTACTTCGAGGCGCGCTTACGCTCGTTCTCGTTCAGTACTTTCTTGCGCAGGCGGATCGACTTCGGCGTAACTTCTACCAGCTCGTCGTCATCGATGAATTCCAGTGCCTGTTCAAGGGTGAACTTGATTGGCGGTACCAGCGCGATGGTTTCGTCCTTGCCCGACGCACGCATGTTGTCGAGCTTCTTGCCCTTGGTGGGGTTGATCACCAAGTCGTTGTCGCGGCTGTTGATACCAGCCAGCTGGCCTTCGTAAATTTCCTGGCCAGGCTCAAGGAACAGCTTGCCACGGTCTTGCAGGGTTTCCAGCGAGTAGGTCAGCGCCTTGCCTGTTGCCATGGACACCAGTACGCCGTTCTGGCGGTGGCTCACTTCACCGGCCTTGATCGGGCCGTAGTGGCTGAAGGTCCCGGTCAAGATACCGCTGCCCGAGGTCATGGTCAGGAAGGCGTTACGGAAGCCGATCAGGCCGCGTGCTGGAATGGTGTATTCCAGGCGGATGCGGCCCTTGCCGTCCGGCACCATGTTGCTCAGGTCGCCCTTGCGCAGGCCCATCTGCTCCATCACAGCACCTTGATGCTGCTCTTCGATGTCGATGGTGACCGCTTCGTAGGGTTCCTGCTTCTCGCCGTCCACTTCCTTGATAACCACTTCAGGGCGGGAAATGGCCAGTTCGAACCCTTCACGGCGCATGGTTTCGATCAGTACCGACAGGTGCAGCTCGCCACGGCCGGAGACCTTGAACTTGTCAGCGCTGTCGGTTTCTTCAACGCGCAGGGCCACGTTGTGCAGCAGTTCCTTTTCCAGGCGCTCCTTGATGTTGCGGCTGGTGACGAACTTGCCTTCCTTGCCGCAGAACGGCGAGTCGTTGACCTGGAAGGTCATGCTTACAGTAGGTTCGTCCACGCTCAGCGGCGGCATGGCTTCAACGTTCTGTGGGTCACACAGGGTGTCGGAGATGAACAGCTGGTCCATACCGCTGATGCAGACGATGTCGCCGGCTTCGGCGTCAGCCACTTCAACGCGCTGCAGGCCATGGTGGCCCATCAGTTTCAGGATGCGACCGTTGCGCTTTTTGCCTTGGGCGTCGATGGCGACAACCGGGCTGTTGGCCTTGACGCGACCGCGGGCAATACGGCCAATGCCGATTACGCCCAGGAAGCTGTTGTAGTCCAGTGCAGAGATCTGCATCTGGAACGGGCCGTCCAGGTCAACCTTGGGTGCTGGCACGTGGTCCAGGATGGCCTGGAACAGCGGGTCCATGTTCTCGGCCATTTCCGAAGGATCGTTACCGGCAATACCGTTCAGGGCACTGGCGTAGATAACAGGGAAGTCCAGTTGTTCTTCAGTAGCACCCAGGTTGTCGAACAGGTCGAATACCAGGCCCAGTACTTTGTCCGGGTCTGCGCCTGGGCGGTCCACCTTGTTGATGACCACGATCGGACGCAGGCCGGCCTTGAAGGCCTTCTGGGTCACGAAACGGGTTTGCGGCATAGGGCCGTCCTGGGCGTCGACCAGCAGCAGTACGGAGTCCACCATGGACATCACGCGCTCTACCTCACCACCGAAGTCGGCGTGGCCAGGGGTGTCCACGATGTTAATGTCGTGGCCGTTCCATTTGATGGCCGTGTTCTTGGCCAGAATGGTAATGCCGCGCTCTTTTTCCTGGTCGTTGCTGTCCATCACGCGCTCGTCGTTCAGCTCCTTGCGGTCCAGGGTGCCGGACAGCTTCAGGAGCTTGTCGACCAAGGTGGTTTTACCATGGTCAACGTGGGCGATGATGGCGATGTTGCGAAGGTTGTCTCTCACAATACAGGTCTCGGTGATGAATTCGGTGGGGCCGGCTCAAGGCGACGGCGGATCAATTGGCGCAATCAGCGCGCCGGGTCAGGGGGGCGATGGCGACCACGGCCGCCAAGGCCCCTCCTAGGCCGGACGATAAACGCGCACATTGGCGTGCCCCTCGCTGAGCAGGTGGTGAGCATGCAGCCTGCTCATGACACCTTTGTCGCAGTACAACAGGTATTGCCGGCCTGGATCGAGATCCTTGAACCGGCTATTAAGGGCATAGAACGGTACCGCATGGACATCGACGCCCTCGATAAGCAATGGGGCATCTTCCTGGGCATCGGGGTGGCGAATGTCCAGCACAACATGGCTGGTCAAGGCTTCGGCCACTTCTTCGATTTCGACTTCCTGGCCTAGCTCGTCGATCACATGGTCGATGGAAACCAGACGCGCCCGCGCCAGGGCAGCCTCCAGCACGGCCATGTCGAAACGCTCTTCTTCGCGTTCGATGCGGTAGCCGCGGGCGCTGGTAGTCGGGTTTACAGAGATCACGCCACAATATTCGGGCATATGCTTGGCAAAGTCGGCGGTGCCGATAGCCGTTGCGGTGTCAATGATGTCCTGCTTGTGCGAAGCAAGCAATGGGCGCAGCACAAGCGTTGGGGTTGCCGCGTCGATTACGGCCAGGTTGGTCAGGGTCTGGCTGGACACCTGGGAGATCGCTTCACCTGTAACCAGTGCGTCGATTTCAAGGCGCTCGGCCATGCGGCTGGCAGCGCGCAGCATCATGCGCTTGAGGATGACGCCCATCTGGCTGTCGTCTACCTTGGCAAGGATTTCGCCAACCACCTCTTCGAACGGCACGCTGATGAACAACACGCGGTGCGAGCTGCCGTACTTCTTCCAAAGGTAATGAGCGACTTCCATCACGCCCAGTTCATGTGCACGGCCGCCCAGGTTGAAGAAGCAGAAATGGGTCATCAGCCCACGCCGCATCATCTGGTAGGCCGCCACGGTGGAGTCGAAACCGCCGGACATCAGTACCAAGGTCTGTTCCAGTGCCCCCAAGGGGTAGCCGCCCAGGCCTTTGTGCTGGTCATGAATCACGAACAACCGTTGGTCGCGAATTTCCATTCGCACGACCACTTCCGGGTTTTTCAGGTCAATTCCAGCGGCGCCGCACTGCTGCCGCAACTGGCTGCCCACGTAACGATCCACATCCATAGAGCTGAACCCATGACGCCCACCGCGCTTGCAACGAACGGAAAAACGCTTGCCAGCCAGCTTGTCGCCAAAGTGCGCTTTGCACTTGGCCACGATATCGTCGAAGTCCCCTAGCGGGTATTCATCCACTTGCAGAAAATGAGCAATACCTGGTGTGCAGCACAGGCGCTCGGTCAGCTCTTTCAGGGCCTTGGCGTCGCTGAGCTTCGTTTGTACCTCGAGGTTGTCCCATACGCCGACCACTGAAATGTCCGGGTCCAGGTCACGCATGACCGCACGGATATTCTTGGCGAGCTGGCGGATGAACCGCTTGCGCACCGGCGGGCTTTTAATGGTGATCTCGGGAAAAACTTTAACGATCAGTTTCATGAACAGCGCGCACAATGCCCAGCTGAAAAAAGGGGCGGCATTATAGCGGAAATTGTTCAAGCTTTGACCAACTATATATCAGAACCCTTCAAGGCACTGTTTTGGAACTCAAGCCAGAGCGTTCGCCCTATAATAGGGCATTCATTTTTTGCGTGTTGGACGCAAACCCTTGTAAACCGGCCAGCTTTCGATGGCTGCCCATCTTCGGGCACTGGCATGCAAATTGCTCTCTTGTGAGGCAGGTTGCCATGGCCGAGTATGCGGCGGCAGCACTGAATCCAGGGGCGCATAGTCCGTCCCCATCCACCCGGAGGACAACATGTCGAAGTCGGTTCAACTCATCAAAGATCATGACGTAAAGTGGATTGATCTGCGCTTCACTGATACCAAAGGCAAGCAGCAGCACGTCACCATGCCAGCCCGTGACGCCCTGGACGATGATTTCTTCGAGCACGGCAAGATGTTCGATGGCTCCTCTATCGCTGGCTGGAAAGGCATCGAAGCCTCTGACATGATCCTGCTGCCGGACGACGAAACCGCCGTGCTGGACCCCTTCACCGAAGAGCCTACGCTGATTCTGGTCTGCGACATCATTGAGCCGTCGACCATGCAAGGCTACGACCGCGACCCGCGCGCCATCGCCCACCGGGCCGAGGAATACCTCAAGTCCACCGGTATCGGCGATACCGTGTTCGTAGGCCCGGAGCCAGAATTCTTCATCTTCGACGAAGTGAAGTTCAAGTCGGATATCTCCGGCTCCATGTTCAAGATCTTCTCCGAACAAGCCTCCTGGATGACCGACCAGGACGTTGACGGCGGCAACAAAGGCCACCGCCCAGGTGTGAAAGGCGGCTACTTCCCAGTGCCACCGGTCGACCACGACCATGAAATCCGTACGGCCATGTGCAACGCACTGGAAGAAATGGGCCAGACCGTCGAAGTGCATCACCACGAAGTGGCGACTGCCGGCCAGAACGAAATCGGCGTCAAGTTCAACACTTTGGTGAAGAAGGCCGACGAGGTTCAAACCCTCAAGTACATCGTGCATAACGTAGCCGACGCTTACGGCCGCACTGCCACCTTCATGCCCAAGCCACTGTACGGTGACAACGGTTCAGGCATGCACGTGCACATGTCCATCTCCAAGGAAGGCAAGAACACCTTCGCTGGCGAAGGCTATGCCGGCCTGTCCGAAACCGCCCTGTACTTCATCGGCGGCATCATCAAGCACGGCAAGGCGCTCAACGGCTTTACCAACCCAGCCACCAACTCCTACAAGCGCCTGGTGCCTGGTTTCGAAGCCCCCGTGATGCTGGCCTACTCGGCTCGCAACCGTTCGGCGTCCATCCGTATTCCTTACGTGTCCAGCCCCAAAGGCCGCCGTATCGAAGCACGCTTCCCGGACCCGGCTGCCAACCCGTACCTGGCCTTCGCTGCACTGCTGATGGCTGGCCTGGACGGCATCCAGAACAAGATTCACCCTGGCGACGCTGCGGACAAAAACCTGTATGACCTGCCACCTGAAGAGGCCAAGGAAATCCCGCAGGTTTGTGGCAGCCTCAAAGAAGCCCTGGAAGAGCTGGATAAGGGCCGTGCCTTCCTGACCAAGGGCGGCGTGTTCTCCGACGACTTCATCGATGCCTACATCGAGCTGAAGGCCGAAGAAGAAATCAAGGTGCGAACCTTCGTACACCCACTGGAATACGACCTGTACTACAGCGTCTGATCCCTCTGGCTGTACAAAAGGCCTCCTCCGGGAGGCCTTTTTCATGCCCAGAAAAAAAGCCCGATACATTTGCTCGCTGGCCCCTGCCTCGGTTTGCTGGCATAACAAGGCGCGACTTCGACGACTCTGGACCTTGTCATGTTCAAACGCCCTGCCTGCTACCTTGCCTTGGCCTCAAGCCTTATGGCCACCTCAGCCTTTGCCGCTGCGCCAGTTGAGCTGCAACCCTTGCTGGCCAGCATCGAGCAACGCCTCAACATTGCTGACCAGGTAGCGTTAAGCAAATGGGACAGCAAAAAGGCGGTTGAAGACCGCACGCGTGAGCGCGAGGTGATTGCAGGGGCCGTGGTGCTGGCGCCGAACTACAGCCTTGAGCCTGCTTTCGTAGAGCAGTTCTTTGCGGCCCAGATAGAAGCCAACAAACTGGTGCAGTACGGCCACCTCAATGAGTGGCGCATGGCGGGCAAGGCGCCGGATAGCCCACGCCCGGACCTAGTGGGGCAAATTCGCCCGCAACTGGATGGCCTGCAGAAAACGTTGCTGGACCAGTTGGCTGCTTTCGCGCCTCATCGTACGAACGCTGCCTGCCCTCAATGGATAGCAGAGACTGTAAACCAGGGCGAGCGTGACGAGCTTCACCAGCTTGCATTGATTCGTGCCACCGGCGAGTTATGCCTGGGGCCGCATTAAGCTGTGAACGGCTGGGCGGTCTGATCTATGCTGGTCGGGCCGCTGATGCCACTTGAGTAGCCCTCATGCACCGCCTCCTTTTGCTATTGCTCAGCCTTCTCTGTACTCAGGCTGAGGCCCAGATCTACAAGTCCACCGATGCCAATGGCAATACGGTTTATTCAGAGCAGCCCCCCGCCGGGCGCGCCTCACAGAAGATGGAGCTGCCCCCTCTTAACAGTGTGCCAATGCCCAAGGCCAAACCTGCTCCCGTGCCGGTCGAAACAGCTCCGGCCCCTGTGCCTACTGCGGCCTACACCGTGCTTGAGCTGACAGGCATTCCAGGAGACGGCGCCATTCGGGCCAACAACGGTACGTTTGATGTGGGGGTCAACCTCCAACCTCGCCTTGCCGGGGGCCACTTGCTGCAATTGGTACTGGATGACGTAGCCTATGGTACCCCCAGCAATGTGCCTCGCTTGCAACTGGTGAACGTAGACCGCGGCCAGCATCGCCTGGCGGTTCAAGTGCTGGCCGGGGCCAACGTGGTCCAGGCCAGCACACCGGTCACGATCTCAGTGTTGAGGGTAAGCGTGCCATGAAGGCATGGCTGTTTCTTGCGTTTGCAGGCCTGGCCAGCGTGAGCCAGGCACAGGTGTATACCTACATCGATGCACAAGGTAATCGGGCCTACACTGACCAGCCGCGCAAGGGCGCCAGCGCCGTACAGGTGCCCCAAGGCAACCGGCTGAACCAGCCCAATACCAAGCTGCCCGCTGCACCTGGCGCCTCCACGGCAGCAAAGCCCAAGCCAATGGCCGTTACGCGCGTGGCCCACTACGAGATGTTTCGCATCCTGGTGCCGCTGCCAGATGCTTCGGTTACCCACGCCAGCGGAGAAATGATCGTTACCCTTACCAGTGAGCCTGCACTGGAAGAGGGAAACCTCTACCGGGTGCTTCTGGATGGTAAGCCTACTGCAGAACCTGGTACCAGCCCCGTGATTGCATTGCACAACGTTGACCGGGGCACTCACCAGTTGGCGGGGGAAATTCTGGATACCCAAGGTAACGTTATCGAACGCACCCCGCCTCAGCCTGTACATATGAAGCGTACGTCTTTGTCCCAGAAGCGACGAATTCATCCTTGTAAAAAGGACGAGTATGGTCAGCGCCCTGAATGCCCTCTGGCAGACAAGCCGGAGGAAGACGACTAGCGCTTTGCGACCACGCCATAGCACCTTTATAGTGCACAAGGCGCACCTTTTCTGAAACCATGTACCGAAGTGGCGCACTACGCTTGTTTTCCTAGGTAACCGTTTCTCTCAAGTGCCAATTTGGTAAGGGAAGACGCTTCTTTTCAGCGCTTGGTTTGGTTTTTGCAGTTTGCATGCATCAGTGGGGCGCGGCGATGGTTCGATCCCCTGCACCGAGACCGCGCCCGTTGGGCCGCGACCTGCCAATAGAGGTCAAGGACACCCATGACCATCAGTGATGCGCTGCACCGACTGTTACTGGACAACCTCACAACCGCCACCATTCTCTTGAACGCCGAACTGCGCCTGGAATATATGAACCCAGCGGCGGAAATGTTGCTGGCTATCAGTGGGCAGCGTAACCATGGGCAGTTCATCAGCGAGCTGTTCACCGAATCGGCCGAGGCGCTTAACTCCCTTCGCCAAGCCGTGGAACAAGCTCACCCGTTTACCAAGCGTGAGGCGATGCTCACCGCCCTTACTGGGCAGACACTGACCGTGGACTACGCCGTGACTCCGATTTTAAGCAAGGGCGAAACGCTCCTGCTGCTGGAGGTACACCCTCGGGATCGGCTGCTACGGATCACCAAGGAAGAAGCGCAGCTGTCAAAGCAGGAAACCACCAAAATGCTGGTACGTGGCCTCGCCCACGAGATCAAGAACCCGCTGGGGGGCATCCGTGGCGCGGCGCAACTGCTGGCCCGGGAACTGCCCGAGGACGGCCTGCGCGATTACACCAACGTGATTATCGAAGAGGCCGACCGGCTTCGTAACCTGGTGGACCGCATGCTGGGGTCCAACAAGCTGCCTTCACTGGCGATGACCAATATTCATGAGGTGCTGGAGCGGGTATGCAGCCTAGTAGACGCTGAAACCCAGGGCGGCATTTCACTGTTGCGCGACTATGACCCTAGCATTCCTGACGTACTGATCGACCGGGAACAGTTGATACAGGCCGTACTTAACATTGTGCGCAACGCCATGCAGGCCATCAGCGGTGAAAACGAACTGCGCCTGGGCCGTATCACGCTACGCACGCGCACCATGCGCCAGTTCACCATCGGCCATACCCGCCACCGGCTGGTCGCCAAGGTGGAAATCATGGACAACGGCCCTGGTATCCCCGTTGAGCTTCAGGAAACCATCTTCTACCCCATGGTCAGCGGCCGCCCGGACGGCACTGGCCTTGGCCTGGCCATTACCCAGAACATCATCAGCCAGCATCAGGGCCTGATCGAATGTGAGAGTCACCCAGGCCATACCACCTTCTCGATCTTCCTGCCGCTGGAACAAGGAGCCGCTTCGTCATGAGCCGTAGTGAAACAGTCTGGATCGTCGATGACGACCGTTCCATCCGCTGGGTGCTGGAAAAAGCACTCCAGCAAGAAGGCATGACAACCCAAAGCTTCGATAGCGCCGACGGGGTAATGAGCCGTCTGGCCCGGCAACAACCGGATGTGATCATTTCGGACATCCGCATGCCTGGCACCAGCGGCCTGGACCTGCTTGCCCGCATTCGCGAGCAGCACCCTCGCCTGCCGGTCATCATCATGACGGCCCACTCTGACCTGGAAAGCGCCGTGGCGTCTTACCAAGGCGGCGCTTTCGAGTACCTGCCCAAGCCTTTCGACGTGGACGAGGCCGTGTCGCTAGTAAAGCGTGCGAACCAGCACGCTCAGGAGCAGCAAGGCCTGGACACACCGCCGGCACTTACACGCACGCCTGAGATCATTGGCGAAGCCCCGGCCATGCAGGAAGTGTTTCGCGCCATCGGCCGGCTAAGCCATTCCAACATTACGGTGCTGATCAATGGTGAGTCAGGCACGGGTAAGGAGCTGGTCGCCCACGCGCTGCATCGCCATAGCCCGCGCGCTGCCGCACCGTTCATTGCACTGAACATGGCCGCCATTCCCAAGGACCTGATGGAGTCCGAGCTGTTCGGCCATGAGAAAGGTGCGTTCACGGGTGCCGCGAACCTGCGCCGGGGACGTTTCGAGCAGGCCGATGGGGGCACACTGTTCCTGGACGAAATCGGCGACATGCCGGCAGATACCCAAACCCGCCTGCTAAGGGTATTGGCCGATGGCGAGTTCTATCGGGTAGGCGGCCACACACCGGTAAAGGTGGATGTACGCATCATTGCTGCCACCCACCAGAACCTTGAAAACCTGGTGCAGGCAGGCAAGTTCCGGGAGGACCTGTTCCACCGGCTGAACGTTATTCGCATTCATATCCCGCGGATGTCTGACCGGCGTGAAGATATCCCTGCGCTGGCAAGGCACTTCCTCAGCCGGGCAGCCCAAGAGCTGGCCGTCGAGCCCAAGCTGCTGAAGGCGGAGACCGAGGAGTACCTCAAAAACCTGCCATGGCCTGGTAACGTGCGCCAGCTTGAGAACACGTGCCGCTGGATTACCGTCATGGCCTCGGGCCGTGAAGTGCATGTGTCTGACCTGCCGCCAGAACTGTTGAACCTGCCCCAGGATGCCGCCCCGGTCACCAACTGGGAGCAGGCCCTACGCCAATGGGCAGATCAAGCTTTGGCACGGGGCCAGTCCAGCCTGCTGGACAGCGCCGTACCCAGCTTCGAGCGGATCATGATCGAGACAGCGCTCAAGCATACGGCGGGGCGACGCCGTGACGCCGCCATATTGCTGGGTTGGGGGCGTAACACCCTTACCCGCAAGATCAAGGAACTGGGCATGAAAGTAGACGGCGGCGAAGAAGAGGATGGCGACGACGCCTGACCCACACTGCCCTCTCGAACCCCGCCCTGGCGGGGTTTTTTATAAGCGCCAAGCCTCCGTTTTGTGCACGCATGCCTCTTTTGCACCGCAGTAAGGCGATGAGCTGGATCGATCTAGTTGCCCATTTCCGACATCTTTATCTTTTCAAACAGCCTGAAAAAACAAAAAAAGCATTAAATACAGTGAGATAGCCATTTACTGAAAGCGTTGCACCCGACTTGGCACGCCCCCTGCAATTACCTCTACATGACCAGTTTCGGGGGCCCTGGTACAGGCAGGCCAGGGTCCCCCTCTTTACACCGGGCCGAGCGCCCACCCTTTTTGGGGACCTTGGTACAGGCAGGCCGGGGCTTCCCTCTTTTATTCGTCGCGGAGGCTGACATGCAGCCTCCAGCCCTCCGAAGCATTCTCCCCCTCCCACTGGGCCTGTAATGGCCGAGCAGCAATAACCGTCAGCAACAGCCCTTTGTCCGTATGGCGAAGCGTCCATTTTGCCTGTCGGCCGCCAAGCTCCAACTGCCCTTGCACGGGTGGGCCGGAGGCATCGAACAGAATGGCGACCGCACCATCTACGATTTCCCCGTGAACCTGAGGCGCGTGATCGAACCAGACGTTCATTTCCCCCCCAGGCAGCAGCTCTACCCGATCGAACGCGCTACGGCCAGGGTCCATCAGCTTGCCCACCATCAACCCTACCAACATCCCGAAGATAGCCAGTGAGCCGAGAAAACGTGGCCAATAGGAAGATCGTGGCGGCAGCACTTCAGCGTTAGAATGCTGCCCGTCGTTTGTATCGGAGCCGCGCATGTTTCACGTCATCCTGTTTCAACCGGAAATACCGCCCAATACGGGCAACGTTATCAGGCTCTGCGCCAACAGCGGCTGCCACCTTCACCTGATCGAGCCGCTGGGCTTCGACCTGGACGATAAGCGCCTGCGCCGTGCAGGCCTGGACTACCACGAGTATGCGCCACTCAAGCGCTATCCGGACCTCCCCACCTGCCTGGAAAGCCTTGGTCAACCGCGCCTGTTTGCTTTTACCACCAAAGGCTCTCAGCCTTTCCATGATGTGGCCTTCGCGCCTGGCGATGCGTTCCTGTTCGGCCCCGAAAGCCGCGGGCTGCCCACGGACGTACTCGACAGCCTGCCAAGCGGCCAACGGCTGCGCCTGCCCATGCGCCCCAACAGCCGCAGCCTGAACCTGTCCAATACTGTAGCTATTGCGGTGTATGAGGCGTGGCGGCAGCACGGGTTCAGTGGGTTGCAGGCCTAGTGAGTGCCCGTCAGTGCTGGCCATGGCAAGCCAGCGAACAATGCTGATTGCCGCCGCCAGCGTACAATGAACTGCATCCCCAAGGGGCGAATGGTTTGCGCTGTTGTAAGTCGCGAGCAGGTGCATAGCCCTCTGTCGAAAACGAAAAAACGCCCCGAAGGGCGTTTTGGTACAGCGCGTTACACTCAGGCTTGGGGCGCTTCACCGGCTTCCTGCATACGCTGTAGTTCCTGCGCGTAGAGGGCGTCGAAGTTGACCGGGGCCAGCATCAGCGCCGGGAAGGAGCCGCGGGTGACCAGGCTGTCCAGGGTTTCACGGGCATACGGGAACAAGATGTTAGGGCAGAACGCACCCAGGGTGTGGCTCATGGCGCTGGCGTCCAGGCCTTTGATCATGAAGATACCGGCCTGCTGCACTTCAGCGATAAAGGCCACTTCTTCACCGTTCTTCACGGTAACCGACAAGGTCAGCACCACTTCGTGGAAATCACCGTCCAGCGCCTTCTGGCGAGTGTTCAGGTCCAGAGCGACGCTTGGCTCCCACTGCTGACGGAAGATCGCTGGGCTTTTCGGGGCTTCGAAGGAGAGGTCTCGAACATAAATACGCTGCAACGAGAACTGAGGGCCTTCAGCCTCTTCGTTAGCTGCGCTGTTAGTAGCTTGATCAGTCATGACAGGTCCTTCTTGTAAGGTAGGGTTGGGTTCAGCGCAACAACGGGTCCAGTTTGCCTGCCCGCTCCAACGCATACAGGTCGTCGCAGCCGCCAATGTGGTGGTCGCCGACCCAGATCTGAGGCACAGAAGTACGCCCGGCCTTGCGGGCCATATCTGCACGCAGCTGGGGCTGGCCATCCACACGGATTTCCTCGAAGGCGACGCCCTTCTTGGCTAACAGTGCCTTGGCACGGCTGCAATACGGGCACCAATCGCTGGAATAAACGACTATTTGAGGCATATCACTTCACCAGGGGCAGGTTATCGGCGCGCCAGCTGGAGATCCCCCCAGACAACTTGGCAGCGGTATGGCCGCTTTTGAGCAGGTCCCGGCAGACCGTGCCGGCGTGCTGGCCCATGGCGTCGACAATGATCAGGGTTTTACCCTTGTGCTTGTCCAGTTCCGCCGTGCGGGCGGCCAGCTTGTCTTGAGGGATGTTCAGCGCGTCGACGATATGGCCAGCGGCAAAGTCCTTCTTGGCACGGATGTCGATCACCACGCCTTTGTCAGCGTTCACCAATGCAGTCAGCTCGCGTGGGCTGAGGCTGCGGCCACCACGGCTGCTTTCAAGCACCAGCAGCAACACCAGCAGGATGACGAAAAGACCAACAAGCAGGTAGTGATTGGTAGCGAATTCCAGCAAGTGAGCGACCATCGACAACTTCCAGAGCATTAAAAATGGCGGCCAGTATACACAGCGCCACAGCCCGGCCAAAGCCCACCCGGCGCCTGTTTCATGGAACCGTACCCCGCTTGCAGGGTCTGCAAGAGCACGCCTGGGTACTCATGGCGTACCTGATTGGCCTAAGATACGTATCCCTACCCTTCGACAGCCGCGAGTGGAACCCATGACAGCCACGCCAAAACCTCTGGTCCTGATTATCTTGGACGGCTTTGGGCACAGCGACAGCCACGAATACAACGCCGTGTATTCAGCCAGCAAGCCAAACCTGGACGAGCTGGTTCGCACCCGTGCCAATGGCCTGATTTCCGGTTCGGGCATGGACGTGGGATTGCCGGATGGGCAAATGGGGAACTCTGAAGTAGGCCACATGAACCTCGGCGCAGGCCGCGTGGTGTACCAGGACTTCACCCGGGTGACCAAGGCTATTCGTGACGGCGAGTTCTTCGAGAACCCTACCATTTGCAGTGCAGTCGACAAAGCGGTCAGTGCAGGCAAGGCCGTGCACATCATGGGCCTGCTGTCCGATGGCGGTGTACACAGCCACCAGGACCACATTGTGGCAATGGTAGAGCTGGCAGCCCGCCGCGGCGCCGAGCACATCTACCTGCACGCGTTTCTGGATGGCCGAGACACGCCACCCAAAAGCGCTGAAAGCTCCATCGCGCTGCTGGAAAGCACGTTCACACGCCTGGGCAAAGGCCGCTTTGCCAGCATCATCGGCCGCTACTTCGCCATGGACCGCGACAATCGCTGGGACCGTGTGAGCGCCGCCTACAACCTGATTGTGGACGCTGCTGCCGACTACCATGCTGCCAACGCCTCCGAAGGTCTGGAAGCAGGCTATGCACGGGGTGAGAGCGACGAATTCGTCAAGGCCACCACCGTGGGCCAGCCTGTAAGGGTTGAAGACGGCGACGCCGTGGTGTTTATGAACTTCCGCGCCGACCGTGCCCGGGAACTGTCCCGCGTGTTCGTGGAAGACAACTTTGCCGACTTCGAGCGTAAACGCCAACCCAAGCTGGCAGGCTACGTGGGTTTGACCCAGTATTCAGCCAAGATCCCGGCACCTGCAGCGTTCGGTGCCAGCAGCCTGAAAAATGTACTGGGCGAATACCTGGCCAACAATGGCAAAACCCAGTTGCGCATTGCCGAAACGGAGAAATATGCACACGTGACCTTCTTCTTCTCGGGCGGGCGTGAAGAACCGTTCGAAGGCGAAGAGCGCATCTTGATTCCGTCGCCCAAGGTCGCCACCTATGACCTGCAGCCAGAAATGAGCGCACCGGAAGTGACCGACAAGATCGTCGACGCCATCGAACACCAGCGTTACGACGTGATCGTGGTCAACTACGCAAATGGTGACATGGTCGGCCATAGCGGCATCTTCGCTGCTGCCGTCAAAGCAGTGGAATGCCTGGACACCTGCGTGGGCAGGATCGCCACGGCGCTGGAAAAAGTAGGCGGCGAAGCGCTGATCACGGCCGACCACGGCAACGTCGAGCAGATGGAAGACGAGTCTACCGGGCAAGCGCATACGGCCCACACCACTGAACCCGTGCCTTTCATTTATGTGGGCAAGCGCCCCCTGAAGGTGAGAGAAGGTGGGGTGCTGGCAGACGTAGCGCCTACCATGCTCAAGCTGCTGGGCCTGGAAAAACCCGAAGAGATGACCGGCACGTCGATTCTGGTCGATGCCTGAGAGGTTGCGAAACAGGGCGTGCACGGCGCGCCCTTTTGATTGCCGATGCCGCCGGGCATACTAGGCCGACTTTCTACTTGGTAACGACCTGCCCAATGCTCCGCGCCCTTGCCTTTATTGCCCTTGCGGCCCTGACCTTTCCTGCCTCGGCAGATGACCGTACCCAAACCCAGCAGCAGATCGAAGCCACGCGGCAAGACATCAACGAGCTGAAAAAGGTACTGGGCCAGCTTCAGGAGCAGCGGGCCGATGTGCAGAAAGACCTGCGCGGTACTGAAACCCAGATGGGCACCTTGCAAAAACAGGTAGATGCCCTTCAGGAACAGCTGAAAAAAACCGAAAGCGAGCTTCAGCGGCTCGAAACCGAGAAAAAAAAACTCCAGAGTTCGCGCGCTGAACAGCAAAAGCTAATCGGCATACAAGCGCGTGCTGCCTACCAGGGTGGCCGGCAGGAATACCTAAAACTACTGCTCAACCAGCAGAACCCTGAGCAGTTCGCCCGCACGCTGACCTACTACGACTACCTGAGCAAGGCGCGCCTGGACCAGCTCAAGGCCTTCAACGACACCTTGCATCAACTGGCCGGGGTAGAGAAGGACATCCAGATGCAGCAGGCACAATTGCTGGTTCAACAGGGCAACCTTGAAGACCAGCGGGCGCAGCTCGATGACGTGCGCAAGCAGCGCCAGGTCGCCTTGGCCAAGCTCAATGCCGACTACAGCGCTCGCGATGACAAGCTTCAACGCCGCCAGCAGGACCAGGCAGACCTGCAAAAGGTGCTGGCGACCATTGAAGAAACCCTTGCGCGGCAGGCCCGTGAAGCCGAAGAAGCCCGGCGTAAGGCATTGCTGGCACAGCAACAGGCCCAGCAGGAAGAGGAACGCCGACAGCGTGAAGCCGCCGTCGCCAAGAATGACCCTGCGCCAGTAGCCAAACCCAAGCCAACACCGGGCATAAGCGTCAGCACAGGCGAAACCTTCGGTGGCGCATTCGCGTCGGCCCGCGGAAAACTTCCATGGCCGGTTGATGGTCGACTATTGGCGCGTTTCGGTGACACACGCGGCGATGAACGTACCCGTTGGGACGGGGTAATGATCAGTGCGGCGGCAGGCACCTCGGTTCGCGCCGTACATGGGGGGCGCGTGGTCTTTGCAGACTGGTTGCGCGGGGCTGGCCTTCTGGTCATTCTGGACCACGGTAATGGTTACCTCAGCCTGTATGGCCATAACCAGACGTTACTCAAGAGTGCGGGAGATGTAGTCAAGGCTGGTGAAGCGATCTCTACGGTCGGCACCAGCGGTGGGCAGGACACGCCAGCATTGTATTTCGCCATTCGACAGCAGGGCCGGGCAACCGACCCTGCTCAGTGGTGCCGCAGTTAGCGGTGCCGGTCACACAGGATCAGGAGTTGTTCGACATGCTGCATTCGTCCCGCCTTTCCAAGCTGGCCCTTGCCTTGATGGTAGCCGTGCCGCTGGCGAATGCCGCCGGCCCTGCTGCAACCCCCACGCCTGCAGCCGCACCTGCCGCCACCGCGCCGGCTACCGCGCCGGCTACCGCGCCAGCTGCCAAACCGCCCCTGCCCTTGGACGAGTTGCGTACCTTTGCCGAAGTGATGGACCGCATCAAGGCCGCCTACGTTGAGCCAGTGGACGACAAGACGCTGCTGGAAAATGCCATCAAGGGCATGCTCAGCAACCTGGATCCCCACTCGGCCTACCTCGGCCCGGAAGACTTTGCCGAATTACAGGAAAGCACCAGCGGCGAATTTGGCGGCCTGGGCATCGAAGTCGGCGTCGAGGACAACTTCATTAAGGTGGTATCGCCCATCGATGACACGCCGGCAACCCGGGCTGGCATCGAAGCCGGTGACCTGATCGTGAAGATCAATGGCCAGCCTACGCGTGGCCAGACCATGACCGAAGCCGTGGACCAGATGCGTGGCAAGGTAGGCGAAAAAATCACACTGACCCTGGTGCGCGACGGCGGCCAGCCCTTCGACGTGACCCTGGCCCGCGCCATCATTCAGGTAAAAAGCGTGAAAGCGCAGTTGCTCGAAGACGGTTATGGCTACATCCGCATTACCCAGTTCCAGGTCAAGACCGGCGAAGAAGTGGGCGCTGCGCTTGCAAAGCTGCGCAAGGACAACGGCAAAAAGCTCAACGGCCTGGTGCTGGACCTTCGCAACAACCCTGGTGGCGTACTGCAAGCTGCGGTGGAGGTGGCCGACCACTTCCTCACCCATGGCCTGATCGTGTACACCAAAGGTCGCATCGCTAACTCCGAATTGCGCTTCAATGCTGACCCAGCAGACGCCAGCGAAGGGGTGCCACTGGTGGTACTGATCAACGGCGGCAGCGCATCGGCGTCTGAAATTGTGGCGGGCGCGTTGCAGGACCAAAAGCGTGGTGTGCTAATGGGCACAGACAGCTTCGGCAAGGGGTCGGTGCAGACCGTGCTTCCGCTGAACAACGACCGCGCGCTCAAGCTCACCACGGCGTTGTATTTCACACCTAATGGCCGTTCGATCCAGGCCCAGGGTATTGTCCCGGACGTAGAAGTACGCCGCGCCAAGATTACCCGTGAGCAGGACCAGGAGACTTTCAAGGAAGCAGACCTGCAGGGCCACCTGGGCAATGGCAACGGTGGCGCAGACCGGCCAACGGGCAGCGCAACCGCTGACAAGAAAGCGCGCCCACAGGACGATGACTTCCAGCTCAGCCAAGCCCTCAGCCTGCTCAAAGGCCTGAAGGTCACACGCGGCAACTAAGCCTATGCGCACTTTGCTGCTGGCTGGCCTGCTCGCCCTGTTATGGGGCGGCCAGGCCCAGGCCGACGGCGCGCCTGCCTACCTGAGCCTGATCATCGATGACCTGGGGCAAAACGCATCTCGCGATGCTCGCGCCCTGGCACTGCCTGGCCCTGTAACCCTGGCGGTGATGCCAGACACGCCTCATGCTGCCGACTTTGCTCGCGACGCTCATAAAGCGGGCAGAACCGTGATCGTGCACATGCCCATGGACCCCGCCGGCGGGCCTTTTGCGTGGGCCCCCGGCATGAGTGACGATCAACTGCGGGAGCGGCTGGCGGCAGCGTTCAAGGCTGTGCCCTATGCGGCCGGCCTGAATAACCATGAGGGCAGCCGCATGACAGCCGAACCCGGCGCCATGGCGCTGCTGGCGAGCGAGTTGCAACAGCGCCAGTTGTTCCTGGTGGACAGCCGCACCAGTGCCGCAACGCAAGCAGCGGCACAGGCGCAAGCCATTGGCCTGGCCAGTGTGTCGCGCGATGTGTTCCTGGATGACGAACGCACTCCACAGGCCATTGCCGTACAACTGGAAAAGGCCGTGGTGCTGGCTCACAAGCAGGGCTCAGCTGTAGTGATCGGCCACCCCTACCCCCAGACCCTTGCCGTGCTGGAGCAGGCCCTGCCTGGGCTCAAGGCCCGAGGTGTGCAAATGATCGGCATCCGGCAGATGATTGCCGAGCGGGGAAACCAGGCGATGCGGGGGCATGGTAAGGGAGGCAAGTACAGGCCCTTGTGATTGCAACCCTTGTGGGAGTAGACGAAGCCTGCGAACAGCTGTTAGCGAATGCAAATCCCTTGCGCCGCCATGAACGTCTTGGCTTCAGGCACGGTGTATTCCCCAAAGTGGAAGATACTGGCCGCTAACACCGCACTGGCATGGCCCTCGATAACCCCATCGGCCAGGTGCTGAAGGTTGCCTACGCCACCGGAGGCAATCACTGGAATACCCAATGCATCGCTGATAGCACGTGTCACGCCCAGGTCGAAGCCGTTCTTCATGCCATCCTGGTCCATGCTGGTGAGCAGGATTTCACCTGCGCCCAAGCCTTCCATTTTTTTCGCCCACTCTACCGCGTCTAGCCCAGTAGGCTTGCGCCCACCATGGGTAAAGATTTCCCAGCGCGGCACTTCACCGGGCCCGGACACTTTCTTGGCGTCGATGGCGACCACAATGCATTGCGAGCCAAAGCGCGAGGCGGCTTCGCCTACGAATTCAGGTGTGAACACAGCTGCCGTATTGATGGACACTTTATCTGCGCCCGCGTTGAGCAGGTTGCGGATGTCCTGCACGGTGCGTACACCACCGCCCACGGTCAGCGGAATAAACACCTGGCTGGCCATGCGTTCCACCGTATGCAGCGTGGTATCACGGCCGTCTACGCTGGCGGTAATGTCCAGGAAGGTGATCTCGTCCGCGCCCTGCTCATCGTAGCGGCGCGCGATTTCCACAGGGTCGCCAGCATCGCGGATGTTCTCGAACTTGACCCCTTTCACCACCCGGCCGTTGTCCACGTCCAGGCAAGGGATGATGCGTTTAGCCAAGGCCAATGGGGGCCTCCTTTGTCGGTAGTTGCAAGCTGCAAGCTGTAAGCTTCAAGGGAAAGCGAGTCGTAGGGCTTTCTTGCAGCTTGCAGCTTATGGCTTGGCGCTTAATAGTTGTCGCAGAACGCCTGGGCTTCGGCTACGTCCAGCGTGCCTTCGTAGATGGCACGGCCGGTGATGGCACCAATGATACCTGGCGCCTTGGCGTCCAACAGGGCCTTGATGTCGCCCAGGTTATGGATACCGCCGGACGCGATTACAGGAATGCGAGTGGCGGCCGCCAGGGCTGCCGTGAACGGTACGTTGCAGCCTTGCATCATCCCGTCTTTGGCAATGTCGGTGTACACAATGGCAGACACACCATCGGCTTCGAAGCGCTTGGCCAAGTCGATCACCTGCACGGTGCTCACTTCGGCCCAGCCGTCAGTGGCCACGAAACCGTCTTTTGCATCCAGGCCCACGATCACCTTGCCGGGGAACGCCTTGCACGCTTCAGCTACGAACTCGGGCTGCTTCACGGCTTTGGTGCCGATGATCACGTAGCTCACACCCGCCTTCACGTAATGCTCGATGGTTTCAAGGGAGCGGATACCGCCGCCAATCTGGATCGGCAGGCCGGGGTAGCGCTTAGCGATAGCCGTGACGACCTCGCCATTGACCGGTTGGCCTTCGAAGGCGCCGTTCAGGTCCACCAGGTGCAGCCGGCGGCAACCGCCGTCCACCCACTTGGCAGCCATGCTGACCGGGTCATCGGAGAACACCGTGGAATCGTCCATACGGCCCTGGCGCAAGCGTACGCAGGCACCGTCTTTGAGATCGATAGCGGGAATGATCAGCATTTCAGGGATTCCTTCGGGATCAGCTTCAAGCTGCAAGCTATAAGCTTCAAGCAAAAGCAAGCCGTGGCGTTGGTTCCGTTTCTGGCTTGCCGCTTGCTGCTTACCGCTTGCCGCTACAGGATTCTTACCAGCGCCCATCCCAGGCGGCGAAATTCTGCAGTAGCTGCAGGCCGTGGGTGTGGCTTTTCTCGGGGTGGAACTGCACGGCAAAGCGCGAGCCTTCAGCCAGGGCGGCGGCGAAGGCCTTGCCATAGTGGCCGCGGCCAACCACCTGCGACGGCTTGCCAGCTTCGATGTAGTAACTGTGCACGAAGTAGAAGCGCGCCCGGCCCGGAATGCCATGCCAGAGCGGGTGCTCTACGGGCAGCTCGATCTCGTTCCACCCCATGTGTGGCACCTTCAGGTGCTCAGTGCCTTCGTGCAGGTCCTTGCCGAAGAACCGTACCTGGCCTGGGAACATGCCGATGCAGTCTACGCCATCGTTTTCTTCACTGCGCTCCATGAGGGCCTGCATGCCCACACAGATGCCCAGGAAAGGGCGGTCCTTGCTGACTTCCTGCACCAAGGTATCGAAGCCCAGGCGGCGGATTTCGGCCATGCAGTCGCGGATGGCGCCTACCCCTGGGAACACGATGCGGTCGGCTTCACGAATCACCGCAGCGTCGCTGGTGACCAGCACCTTGCCAGCGCCCACGTGTTCCAGGGCCTTGGCTACGGAGTGCAGGTTGCCCATGCCATAGTCGATAACGGCTACTGTCTGCATCAGAGCACACCTTTGGTGGACGGCATCTGGCCGCCCATACGCTCGTCCACTTCCACGGCCATGCGCAGCGCGCGGCCGAATGCCTTGAACACGGTCTCGATCTGGTGGTGGGTGTTGTGCCCACGCAGGTTGTCGATGTGCAGGGTTACGTTGGCGTGGTTCACAAAGCCTTGGAAGAACTCCTGGAACAGGTCCACATCGAAGCGGCCGACCACCGCACGGGTGTAGGGCACATGCATCTGCAGGCCGGGGCGGCCGGAGAAGTCGATGACCACACGTGACAGGGCCTCGTCCAGCGGCACATAGGCATGGCCATAACGGCGAATGCCCTTTTTATCACCCACGGCGCGGGCAAAGGCCTGGCCCAGGGTAATGCCGACGTCCTCGACTGTATGGTGGTCGTCGATGTTCAGGTCGCCCTTGCACTCGATGTCCAGGTCGATCAGCCCGTGGCGGGCGATCTGGTCCAGCATGTGTTCAAGGAAAGGCACCCCGATATCGAACCGGGCCTTGCCAGTGCCATCCAGGTTGATCGAGGCTTTGATCTGGGTTTCCAGGGTATTGCGCTCGACGAACGCCTTACGTTCGGCCATCACCAACTCCGCAACAATCATTCAGCGAAAAAGGGGCACAGTATAGGCGCATACAGCGCATGGCATGAAGCGAACCGCGACGAAGAAACGAAAAACCCCGCTTGGCTGTTCGGCCAAGCGGGGTTTGTGGTGTTACAACCGGCGTATCAGAACAGCACAGCCGTTTTCTGGATGGTGATCAATATCCCCCATGCCAACGGAATGCCAACGGCCAGCCAGGCGGCGATGACCAGCGGGCGTGTGCCAGGTGCAGCGCTCCACTCCAGCACGGTGGAACCGTTGGCGGTCTTGTCGTGGCTGAGGGCACGTTCACGGGCCAGTTCGTCTGGCGTCATGAAGTACTTGTCCGCTACCGGGCGAATCAGCGCATTGCAGATAAAGCCCAATACCAGCAGGCCAGACAGGATGTACAGCGTGATGTCATAGACCGCGGCACGTTCAACACCAATGCTCAATTGGTATTCGCGCAGGTAGTTCACCAGCACCGGGCCCAGCACACCCGCCGCAGCCCAGGCAGTCAGCAAACGACCGTGGATAGCGCCCACCATTTGCGTACCGAACAGGTCTGCCAGGTAGGCCGGTACGGTTGCAAAACCACCGCCGTACATGGACAGGATGATGCAGAACGCGGCCACGAACAGCGCTACGTTGCCCAGGTGGCCCAAGTTCGGCACCAATGCGTACAGCGCAACGCCCAAGGTAAAGAACACGAAGTAGGTGTACTTACGGCCGATGTAGTCCGAGAAAGAGGCCCAGAAGAAGCGGCCACCGATGTTGAACAGGCTGAGCAGGCCGGTGAAGCCCGCAGCGATGGCAGCGATCTGCGCCAGCTGCGCAGGTGACAGCTCGCTGAAGGTCTGGTTGGTGCCAATCAGCTTGCCAGCAAACACTTCCTGCAGCAGCGGCGAGGCCATGCCCAGGATGCCGATACCTGCCGACACGTTCAGGCACAGCACCAGCCATACCAATGCGAACTGAGGTGTTTTCCAAGCCACGCTTACATGCACATGGCGGTCGGTGATCATGGTATTGCCGGCTTTCTTGGCCACGGCGGTCCAGCCTTCAGGCTTCCAACCAGTTGGCGGTACGCGGTAGGTCAAGGCACCGCCAATCATGAACACGAAGTAGATCGCGGCCATTACCAGGAAGCTCTGCCATACACCCACGTCAGTAGGCGTTGCAAAGTGAGACATCAAGGCCGTGGCCAGCGGTGCGCCCACCATGGCGCCCCCACCAAAGCCCATGATCGCCATACCGGTGGCCATGCCGCGTTTGTCCGGGAACCACTTGATCAGGGTCGACACCGGCGAGATATAGCCCAGGCCCAGACCGATACCGCCGATCACGCCCGAACCGATCCACATGAGCCAGATCTGATGGGTGTGCACGCCGATGGCCGACAGCACCAGGCCGCCACACCAGCACAGGGCCGATACCACACCGGCCTTACGCGGGCCGGCATGTTCCAGCCAGCCACCCCAAATGGCCGCTGAGCAGCCCAGGAAGATGAAGAACAGGGTGTAGATCCAGCCCAGCATGGAAATAGGCCAGTCGCAGTCCGACGCAAACACTTGGCTAATAAAGCCCATGTCTGCCGGGCAGGCTACGGCCTTGCTTACACCTACAGCCTTGGACAGCGGCAACCAGAAAACGGAGAACCCATAGGCCATACCGATGCACAAGTGAATGGCAAGGGCGGCCGGCGGTACCAGCCAGCGGTTGAACCCTGGCTTGGCGATGATACGTTCCTTGGCGAAGAAACCCGGCTGGTCAGCCGAGCCCGCCACATGTGTGTGTTGAGTCATGTACTACCCCTAGTTGTGATTGGCTCGCGGCCGTTGCACCAGGCGTTTGCCTGCTGCACAGAGGGCTACCCCGATCTTGATGCCCACGGCACTGATCGTGTTATCGGCAGCACTCTCGAAAACGCGACAAACTGACGCACAAAGCTTACGCGCGGCGAAGATTAAACATTTGTTCAGTGCGATGGAAGCAATCTGATATCGCGTTTTTAACCGCTTTTGGACGTACTCATAACCAAAATGCCCATTGGCACTACGTCAGACGCTTGGCGCAGTGGCAAACCGTTATACTCGCGGTAACCAACCTTATGAACTACAAGGACCCGCCCATGAAAGCGTTCGGCAAAATCCTGGGGCTTGTCATTCTCGGGCTGTTGCTGATCATGGTGGCTCTGGGCTTTGCCCTGACTCACTTTTTCGATCCCAACGACTATAAAAGCGAGATCCGCCAACTGGCCCGCGACAAGGCCCATGTGGAGCTGACCCTTAATGGCGACATCGGCTGGAGCCTGTTTCCCTGGCTTGGCCTGGAGTTGCATGACGCCAGCGTGGCCACCCTCGCCCAACCACAGCAGCCTTTTGCCAACCTGCAGTTGCTCGGCTTGTCGGTACGGGTGCTGCCGCTACTGCGCCATGAGTTGCAGATGAGCGATGTACGCGTGGATGGCCTGGACCTGAACCTGGTTCGCAACGCCCAGGGCCATGGCAACTGGGAAGACTTCGGCAAGCCACTGCCTAGCGAAGCCGCGCCTGCTACGCCTGATAGCGGCCCTACAGAGGCACCCGCCAGCCCTGATCGCGGCCGCCCGTTAAAGCTGGATATCGACAGCCTTACCGTGAACAACGCCCGTGTGGCCTACCTGGACGAACGCAGCGGCCGCAGCTTTACCGCCGAAAGCATCCAGCTGAGCACAGGTGCCGTGCAGCCAGCTACGGACATTCCAGTTACCCTCACCGCCTTCCTGGGCACCAATCAGCCCGAGCTGCGCGCCCGCACCGAACTCAAGGGCACCTTGCGCTTCGACCCCTCGGTGGAGCGTTACCAGTTCGAAGACATGCGCCTGGGCGGCGAATTGTCCGGCGCCCCACTGCAAGGCAAAACCGTCACGTTTGCGGCCCAGGGCCAGTTGCTGGCGGACCTGGCCGCAAACGTTGCCGACTGGAACAACCTCAAGCTCTCGGCCAACCAGTTGCGTGCCTTGGGTGAGCTTCATGTTCGCGACTTGGACACCACCCCACAGCTCAGCGGCGCACTCTCTGTCGCGCAACTGGACGTGCGAGCCTTCCTGGACGGTATTGGCCAGGCGGTGCCTGCCACCGCAGACCCCTCTGCGCTGACACAGGTAGAGCTGGTGAGTACCCTCAAGGGCAATGCCAACGCCCTGGCCTTGGAAGACCTGAACATCAAGCTGGACGGCAGCACCCTCACGGGCCGCGTGGCAGTGGATGACATCGCCGCACAGGCGTTACGCATCACGTTGCAGGGCGACACCTTGAACATGGATCGCTACCTGCCGGCGCAAAGCGAGGAAGCCAAAGGTACGGCGGCGGCACGCCAGGCCGAAGTGCAAGGCAGTGAAGCTGCCGCGATGGCCAGCGGGGGCAATTCGCCCTTGCCTGAAGCGCCTGGTCGCCAAGCCTGGAGCGATGACCGGCTGTTCCCTATCGAGCACCTGCGGACCATCGACCTGCAAACCGAACTCAGCCTGAACCAGTTGACGCTGCAAAAGCTGACCATCGACAAAGCCCATCTCACGGCCTCAGGCCACGACGGCCTGCTTAACCTTCAAGGCCTGAGCGGGCAGATCGCACAAGGTGACTTCAATGCCAGCGGCACCTTGGACATGCGCCCCGACGTGCCTGCCCTCAGCCTCAAGACCAAACTGAACAGAGTGCCGGTGGACGTGGTGCTTGCCACCCATACCAACCCACCCCCCGTACGCGGCCTGCTTACGCTTGATGCCGCCTTTACCGGCACGGGCAACAGCCAGAAGGCCTTGGTCGACACCCTTAACGGCAATGGCCGCTTTACCGTCGACAACGGCGTGCTGGTGAATGCCAACCTGGAGCAGCAGCTGTGCCAGGGCATCGCGCTGCTCAACCGCAAAACCCTCACCAGCGAACCGCGTGGTCGTGACACGCCCTTCCAGCGCCTTGAAGGCAGCCTCACCGTACGAGACGGCGTAGCCAACAACCCAGACTTCAAGGCCCGCATCCCTGGGCTGCGGGCCAGCGGCAACGGCGATATCGACCTGCGTGTGCTGGGCCTAGATTACCGCGTAGGCGTGGTGGTGGAAGGCGAAAGCGGCAACATGGCTGACCCGGCCTGCCAGGTGAACGATCGCTTCGCCAACCTGGAGCTGCCGATCCGCTGCCGTGGCCCGTTGGAGCTGGGCGCCCGCGCCTGCCGTGTGGACCGCGACGGCCTTGGGCAACTGGCAACCCAAGCCGTACGCAACCGTGTGCAGGAAAAGATTGAAGACAAGCTGGGGGACAAGGTGCCTTCCGAACTGAAAGATGCCCTCAAGGGGTTGTTCAAACGATGAACCCTGAGCAATTTTCCAGCGCTGTGCTGAACTGGTTCGATGTACACGGCCGCCATGACCTGCCGTGGCAGCAACAGATCAACCCGTACCGCGTGTGGGTGTCGGAGATCATGCTGCAGCAGACGCAGGTGAGCACGGTGCTCAACTACTTCGACCGCTTCATGACCGCCTTGCCCACCGTTCGAGACCTGGCTGAGGCCCCTGAAGACGAAGTGCTGCACCTGTGGACCGGGCTGGGTTACTACACCCGCGCCCGTAACCTGCAGAAGGCAGCACGCAGGGTAGTGGCAGACCACGACGGTGAGTTCCCGCGCGATCCGGCGCTGCTGGAAACACTGCCGGGCATTGGCCGCTCCACCGCTGGCGCCATCGCCAGTATCAGCATGGGGCTGCGAGCGCCCATTCTGGATGGCAACGTGAAGCGTGTGCTGGCCCGTTACATTGCCCAGGCAGGCTACCCCGGCGAACCCAAGGTCGCCAAAGCCCTCTGGGAGGCCGCTGACCGCTTTACACCCCATGCAAGGGTAAACGACTACACCCAGGCAATGATGGACCTGGGCGCCGCCCTGTGCACCCGCACGCGCCCCACTTGCCTGCTGTGCCCGCTACGTGAAGGCTGCCGTGCCCACCTGCTGGGTGAAGAAACCCGCTACCCGGCGCCCAAGCCACGCAAAACGCTGCCACAGCGGCAAACCCTGATGCCGCTGCTCAGCAACGGCCAGGGCGCCATTTTGCTGTACCGCCGCCCCTCCTCGGGCTTGTGGGGCGGGCTGTGGAGCCTGCCGGAGCTGGACAGCTTTAGCGACATCCAGCACCTGGTCGCCCAACACGACCTTACGCTGCTCGACACCCAGGCCCTGCAAGGCCTGACGCATACTTTCAGCCACTTCCAGCTCAGCATCGAGCCCTGGCTGGTACGGGTAGACGCCCGTGCCGCCCACGTGGCCGAGGCCGACTGGCTTTGGTATAACCTCGCCACCCCGCCGCGCCTGGGCCTGGCTGCCCCGGTAAAAACATTGCTGGAGCGCGCGGCTGTTGCCTTGCATGCAGGAGAAACCCCATGACCCGCACCGTGATGTGCCGCAAGTACAAAGAAGAACTGCCCGCCCTGGAACGCCCTCCCTACCCTGGCGCCAAGGGCGAAGACATCTACCAGCACGTGTCCCAGAAGGCCTGGGCCGACTGGCAGAAACACCAGACCCTGCTGATCAACGAGCGCCGCTTGAACATGATGAACGCCGAGGACCGCAAATTCCTTCAAGGCGAGATGGACAAGTACCTGTCTGGCGAGGAGTACGCCAAAGCCGAAGGCTACGTCCCGCCCGCTGAATAAGGGGCTTGGCGCGTAAGCGACGGGAAAGATTAAAATTTTTTTGCACCGACGCTTGACGCAACCCTGAAAAACTCGTTTAATGCGCCCCGTTGCCCAGGTAGCTCAGTTGGTAGAGCAGGGGATTGAAAATCCCCGTGTCGGCGGTTCGATTCCGTCCCTGGGCACCATGAACATAAATCCGAATGGTCCCAAATGACCTCGGAACCCAGAGAAACCGGCCCTTGAGCCGGTTTTTTTGTGCCTGAGTGAATCTGTAAAGCGGTGGGTGCAAATGCCAACGCGGCTCGCTGGCCCCAGCATTTACAGCAAGGCGGGCCATGCTCATTCGGCTGTTTACCCTACTTGATTAATTGCATCAGTGAGTTCGTCCAGCCCGTTGTTAGTAAGGCCATCGCCTACAGTAGGCGTTGGCGCAGCCGCCGCCTGCCTGGCCTCATTTTGCAGCTCCTCCAGATCGAGGGCATACCGCTCCTGGCTCACCGTATTCTGCAAGCGGGCGCTTTCAGTCTTGGCTTGGCCGTCTGCCAGTGAAGCCCGGGTGCTGCGCACAGGCAAGGTGACGGCCGCCTTCATGTGAGTAACGAAGCTTTTGCTATTTTCCCCAAGCGACTCCATGAACGCACGGGAGGCACTGTGGGTCTGCATGTACCAGCTGCGGGTTTCACGCAGATCGATCGTCTGACCGTCGCTAAGCTGGATCATCGGTTTTAGGCGTAGATCGGGCTTGAGAGGCGTGCGACCAGTGAGGGTTTTCTTCTCTTTTAGCGCATCGCCCTCCTCTTTTTTCAGCAGCAGTTGACGACGGGTAACG
>Ga0268349_1000010_pt1 | contig 55979 bp, 52 predicted proteins | sample G5R2_MAIN_18SEP2_FD_190164 | JGI IMG/M metagenome (GOLD analysis project Ga0268349, IMG submission 190164) | Phyllosphere microbial comminities from switchgrass, GLBRC, Michigan, United States - G5R2_MAIN_18SEP2017_LD1 | ecosystem: Host-associated > Plants > Phyllosphere > Phylloplane/Leaf...
TTCATCCGCCCGTCCGAGCTGGGCAGTTGGAGCCGCGATGCCAGCCTGCGTGTAAAAGACATGATCGGTTTGACCTATAACCCACTGACCAAGCATTACAAGCTGGCCTCGGATGTAGACGTCAACTACATGATCCAGACCGTTCGGGAGGCCTGACCATGCGCCTGGACGCCGTGTTGTTCGACATGGACGGGACGTTGCTCGATACCGCCCCTGACTTCATTGCTGTAGGCCAGGCCATGCTCGCCCATCGGGGCCTGCCCCCCGTGAACGACCAAGTGGTGCGTGATGTGGTGTCTGGCGGTGCGCGCGCCATGGTCAGCGCCCTCTTCGACCTTCCCGTGCAGGCACACGAATTCGAGGCCCTGCGCCTGGAGTTCCTGGAGCGCTACCAGAACGCCTGTGCGGTCCACACTCGCCTGTACGATGGCATGGCCGAGCTGCTGGTGGATATCGAAAAAGCTGGCCTGGCATGGGGTGTGGTGACTAACAAGCCGGTGCGGTTCGCAGAGCCCATCATGGCGCAATTGAACCTGGCACAACGCTCCCGCGTGCTCATCTGCCCGGACCACGTCACTCATGCAAAACCGGACCCGGAACCGCTTACGCTGGCATGCACTACCTTGGGCCTGGATCCGTCGCGGGTGCTGTTCGTGGGTGATGACCTGCGTGATATCGAATCAGGCAGGGAGGCGGGGACCAAAACGGTTGCCGTGCGTTACGGCTATATTCACCCAGATGACAACCCTGACCATTGGGGCGCGGACGCTGTGGTAAACGATGCATGGGAACTGCGCGACCTGCTTGATCGCGCGCTCTGCAGCTGCTGACCGCCCCACCTACCGCAAGGAGAGGTGTAATGTTCACGTATCAGGCAGCACCAGACCTGCTGGCGGACCGAGTGATACTGGTCACAGGTGCGGGCCGAGGCATCGGTGCAGCGGCAGCCATGGCCTATGCCGCACATGGCGGGCAGGTGATTTTGCTGGGCAAGACCCGTTCGAACCTGGAGGCAGTTGCCAACCAGATTCGTGCTGCCGGGCACCTGGAGCCCATGGTGTACACACTGAACCTGGAAACCGCCACGACAGCCGACTATGAGAAGCTTGAGGTGCAGCTGGACGACCGCTTTGGGCGGCTTGACGGCTTGCTGCACAATGCCTCGATACTCGGCCCCCGCGCTACGCTGGATGAAACCCCTGATGCCGAATTTGCCCAGGTGATGCGGGTTAATGTGACCGCCACCTTCATGCTGACCCGTGCCCTGCTGCCGCTACTGCACCGCTCCACCGATGCGTCGGTGATTTTCACGTCCAGCAGCGTGGGGCGCAAAGGCAGGGCTCAGTGGGGCGCCTACGCGGTGTCCAAGTTCGCCACTGAAGGGCTTATGCAAACCCTGGCTGACGAGTCCGCTGGCAGCTCGCTCATCCGCGCCAACAGTTTGAACCCAGGCGGAACGCGCACCCAGATGCGTGCCGAGGCGTACCCGGACGAAAACCCTGACCGCGTGCCTACGCCTGAACAGATCATGCCGGCCTACCTGTACCTGATGGGGCCGGACAGCGCTCATAAGAATGGCGTGGCCTTTGATGCGCAGTAGGCACTAGCCCGGGCTCACTGAGGTGAGTTCCCACCATGTCCCAGGTGGCAGGTTCCCGGTCTATGCCTTGGGCTACGACTGGTCCTACAGCACGCAGCGCATGGCATGACTCTAAGGGAGCCAGAGCCTGCCACATACCGCTCACGCGATCGCTTCGCGCTCCCGGTGAACGGCCTTGTTTTCGATTTCCATGCACCGTTCCAGGAACAGGAACATGTAGTCGTAACTTTTGCAGATGGCTTTGCGCAATTCGCCCTGCAGCGCAACGGAGGGTGTGTTGCCTACCAGGGTGCAGATGATTTCCAATGCTTCCCATGGGTGAGCATCGTCGTATTGCGCATGCATTTTCAGCCACTTCATGGCGCGCTTGCGGGTGTCTTCAGGGAACGCATTGGCATAGACATCACTTGAACACACCACGGCCGACCATTCGCCCGTCGCACCTTCGATAGCATAGTTGGTCGCGGCCATGGCAATGGCCAGCGACTCGGTAGCACAGGCCTGCCAGCACCAGTGGCTCAGTGCCTGCAACTCAGGCGGTACTTTCTGTGCCTGTAGCTCTTCCAAGCTCACGCCGTGGCCAGCGCACCAGTTCACCCAATAGTCCGCATGGTTGAGCTCTACGCGAATGTTGCGCATCAACCAGCGGCGAGCCATGTCTTCACCAGGGTGCCGGCCAAATCGGGTCTTGGTGAGATTCTGTGCCATGTACAAGGAAAACTGCTCTACCACTGGCCAGCCCCCGATCAGGTACTGACGCATGGTAGCGTGGCTCAGTGCATTGTCTCGCATGCGCTGATAAAGCTCATGCTGTACCACCCGGCGCTTGGCAATGCTGCAATCACGCAGCAACTGCTGGGCCCAGGCCGGGTAGCTGCTGGCTTCCATCAGCGGCCCGGTGCGGGTAAAACCTGAGTCTGCTATATCGTTCATCGACAACTTCCTTTCTGTTGGTGAAAAACTACCGCCTGGCATGAATGAAAGCCTTTCGGCTCACAGGTTCAGGGTGCTTCACGAACCTTGTCGCCGCACCGCAAGCTTTCGCAGGTGAACAAGTGAGGGCGTTCGATCAGATAGCCCTGCGCGTAGTCCACGCCTATTTCCATCAACGCCTGCTCGATCAGAGGTGTTTCCACGAACTCGGCAATGGTGCGCTTGCCCATCACATGCCCAATATGGTTGATTACCTCGACCATGGCACGGTTGATGGGGTCATCAAGCATATCTTTGACAAAGCTGCCGTCGATCTTAAGGAAGTCTACCGGCAGGTGCTTTAAGTAAGCGAACGAAGACATGCCCGCGCAGAAATCATCCAGCGAGAAGAGGCAACCCAACGCCTTCAGTTCATTGATGAACCGGATGGCGCTCCCCAGGTTGGAAATGGCGCTCGTCTCGGTGATTTCAAAGCAGATCAGATGGGGTGCAATACCATACCGGCGGAACTGCTCACGAAGATAATCCAGGAAATCGTCGTCGCCGATGCTGATCCCGGACAAATTGATAGCACATACCGCCAGTGGTGTCCCGCCCTCGTCCATTGCCTGGCGAATGACCTTGAAGACGTTCTGCACCACCCACCGGTCCAGCGCTGTCATCAAACCATAACGCTCGGCCGCCGGAATAAACGTATCGGGAAGGATCAAATGGCCCGCTTCATCCTTGAGGCGCAGCAGAATCTCTACATGCTTCGCCTGCCCAGCACCATGACGGTCATTGGCCAGCAAGGCAATTTCCTGAGCGTAAAGGATAAAACCATCTTCTTCGATCGCCAGGCGCAGGCGCTGTATCCACGCCATTTCGCCAAAGCGGTTAGACACTTCCGAGTCGTCGGCGTGGTACACCTGAACCCGGTTACGGCCCTTTTCCTTGGCCATGTAGCACGCCATGTCGGCCGCGCGCAGCGACAGCTCAAGCGTTGCAGGCAAGAGGTTGAGGTGAACCAGGCCAATACTCACAGAGGTCATGAAGGGCCGCCCCTTCCACACAAAATGCAGGCTGTGCACGCTTTCACGCAGGTATTCGGCAATGCGCTCGGCGTGCTCCGGGGCGCAATCCTCCAGCAACACACCGAATTCATCGCCGCCCAGCCGAGCCAACGTGTCGGTTTCCCGCAACCCGGCCTGCAGCACTGCGCAGATATGGCGCAGCAATTCATCGCCTGCAGCGTGGCCGCACGTGTCGTTCACGAGCTTGAACTGGTCCAGGTCCAGGAACATCAATGTATGGCGGCCCTTGCCGTTGCTCATTCGGCTCAACGCCTGCTCCAGGCGCACTTCGAACTCCCGCCGGTTGGCAAGCCCGGTGAGCGCGTCATGGCTGGCCTGCCATGACAGGTTGGCAATGTACTGCCGCTCCTGGGTCATGTCGTGGAGCACCAGCACCGCACCGCTAATGCGCCCATCGGTCTGAATAGGCGCACCCACCAGCGTCACTGAGACCGTGCTGCCGTCCAGCCGCTGAATCAGCTTGGCGTGCTCGCTACCACCGGCCAATTGGCCGTTCAAGATCCGTTCGATAAGCGTGAAACAATCCTGGTCAACGCCCTCGTCCAGCAGGTTGAACAATGCAGACAGCGGTAAACCGGTAGCCTGCTCAGCCTTCCAATGGGTAAGTTGTTCAGCAGCCGGGTTCATATAGGCGATGGCCCCGGTCACATCGGTTGCAATCACGCCGTCGCCAATGGACGCCAGTGTGACCTGCGCCCGCTCCCGTTCAAGCAGCAGCGCCTGTGCCATGTTATGGCGCTGCCCGAGCAACTTGCGCGTGATCCATAAGGCCAGGCCGATCAGCACGAACGCCGTGATCAGGTTGGTGGCAATCAGCAGCCGTTGGAGCACGCGGCTGCCTTCCCCCAAGGCGTCACTAAAGGCCTTGGCGGCTGGCGTGACCGCCTCGTTGACCGCCACGATCTGCTCTTTCCAGTGATTCATGTCAGCACTGGTGGCCGTTCCTGCCTCCACCGCACTGTGCATCTGCTGAGCAATGCCGTCGAGCTGGCCGAGGTAGCGATCGCCGATGTTCCACAGCTCAATGGCCCTGGCAAAGTAAGCAATGTGACGAAAATTGAGGAACAGCCAGATGATGCCGTCGAAATCCTCGGGGTGGTTGCCACCCTGCGCCAGGTCGCGCCGCGCCAGTTCGACGTCGGGCTCGGGGCGGTCCAACGCATGACGCAGCTCGCGGCTACCTTCAGGTACTAGCATGGCTTCCCGGTACTTCAGGAACACCGCTTCCTGCCGGTTATCGGCATACAGGCTCAGGTAGAAAATCGCGTCTTTCTGGCCCTTGGACCAGAGGCTTTCGCCTGCCACATAACCACGCACTGCAGAGAGCGCGTAGAGGCTTATGCAACCCAGCAGCGCCAGCAACAGCACCACGGCGATGAACGGCCAGGCAATGCTGATGAGTCGTGGCGTTTCGGGCGTCCGATTGTGCTTCATGTCATCCTTTGCGTCGCAGAAGCCGGGACACAAGAAAACGAGGGCCCGGCGCACCGTAAGCGGGGTTTGGCCAGTGTTTGCGGGCACTTGGCCATGCACCCTGCTTGCCTATGCCGCAACCGATGCTTAGGGGGTGAAGTGGCATTGAGCGACTATAGCGCGGTGGCGCGATCAAGCCAACGTGCCAGCAAGGGCGCCAGTTCTTTCAAGGGCTGATAACCATTGGTGAGTAGAGCAAATTGGCGGTCGTGTTCGGCCAGTACCGTGGGAAAACCAGAGATACCCAGCGACTGGGACCATTGGAAGTCGCCCTGGGTAGCCTCGGCAGTCGATGCCAGGTCGAATGTTTCAGCGAAGCGTATACGCGACATGCCGGCCGCTTCGGCGATGTCCACCAGGGCCGCTGTGCAGGTCATATCCACGCCGTCCCGGTAGAATGCCTGGGCAACGCCTTTGGCCATCGCCCAGGCGAGGCGTTCATCGATACGGCGAGCCGCCACCACAGCACGGCAGGCCGGCTCGGTGTCATAGACGAAACCCGCCGGCATGGCCCCTTCGAACCGAAAAGACTGGCCTGTGGCTTGGTTTACACTGTGCCAGTGCTCGAGAATGCGCGCGCGCGTTGCTGGGTCCAATGGCGTACGGCCCGTACGCAGGCCGCCGACTACAAGGTGCACCCGCACCCCTGCCGCTGCCGCCTGATCGATCAGCCCTTCCATTACAGGTGCGAAACCCCAGCACCATGAACATAGCGGGTCCATCACGTATACAAGGCGGTTCGACATGGCTCAGGCCTCGGTCGCTTTGCGGTAGTTATGGCCAATAGGGTGTGGTTGGTTGCGGGCCTTGGCCAGTTCGATCTGCTTCTGCCGGTCGATGGCGCTGCGGCGGGTTTTCTCGCTCAGGCTGTCCCAGCAATAGCCGCAGCTGATGCCAGGCGTGTAGTGGGGCGATTCCCGGTCTTGGGCGCTGATGGGCATGCGGCAGGCGTGGCACTGATCGTACTCACCTTCGGACAGGTCGTGCCGAACGGTTACCCGGTTGTCGAACACAAAGCAGTCGCCTTGCCACTTGGTGTCTTCCTGGGGCACCTCTTCCAGGTATTTAAGGATGCCACCCTTGAGGTGGTATACCTCTTCGAACCCTTCCCCGAGCATGTAGCTGGAAGCCTTCTCACACCGGATGCCACCGGTGCAGAACATAGCGACTTTCTTATGGCGGGCGGGGTCGAAATTGGCCTTGATGTAGTCCGGAAACTCACGGAAGGTCTCGGTCTTGGGGTCCATGGCACCTTCGAAGGTGCCAATGGCCACTTCGTAGTCATTGCGCGTGTCGATCAGCAGCACTTCCGGATCGCTGATCAAGGCGTTCCAGTCCTGAGGCTCTACATAGGTGCCAACCTGTTTGTTTGGGTCCACACCGGGCACCCCAAGCGTCACGATCTCTTTCTTGAGCTTGACCTTGGTACGGTAGAACGGCTGCTCGTCGCAGTAGGATTCCTTGTGGTCCACGCCCACTAGGCGAGGGTCGCTGCGTAGCCAGGCCAGCAAGGCATCAATGGCGGTACGGGTACCGGACACCGTGCCGTTTATGCCTTCGTTGGCCAGCAGCAGGGTGCCTTTGATGTCATTGCTCAGCAGCACATCGAGCAGAGGCTGGCGCAGGTCGGTGTAGTCATTCAGGGTGACGAACTTGTACAACGCCGCCACAACAATAGGGGGAGTCATCTTTGCTTCTCCTGGTGGTCACCCTCGCAAAGGGCGGACCGGGCAGTTGGGAATGCGCGCCGTGGTGAACGGCGGCGCGCATTCTAGCAAAGGGAGCAGCCGCTGTGTTGCCTAGGCTTTGTACGAAAAGTGGCTGTGCTCGCCGATCTTTCGTACAAACCCCAGCGTCAATGCCCGCCTGCACACACCGGCGACGCAGGGGCGGCACCGACAGCGGCCCACTCCTCCGGGGTATAGGTGTGAAGGGCCAGCGCATGGAACTGGCCCATCAACTCGCCCAGCGTGCCATACACCAACTGGTGACGTTTGACGCTGTTCAGGCCCAGAAACCGCTCGCTGACCACCACGGCCTTGTAGTGGGTCTGCTCGCCACGGCTGTGCATGTGGCTTTCATCTGCCACGCTCAGGTGCTGCGGCTGCAGCAGGCTCAGGGCCTGCTCAATGCGGGTGTGCATGGTCATGTGCGGTTACTTCTTCTTGGGAGCGTCTTTAGCCGGTTCAGCTGCCTTGGGTGGCGTGACCTCGGCGGTCATGTCGGCCAGCAGCTTGTTCACCGCTGGTACGGCGGGCTCCAGGTGCTTCTGGCTCAACTCGACCGACTGCTGGGTAACCTTGGGCATGGTGTTCAGCACTTTCTGGCCCAGGGGGCTTTTGTAGAACTTGACCAGGTCTTTGAGCTCTTGCTCTCTGAAATTGTCGGTGTACAGCTTGATCATGTCCGGCTTGACCTGGTTCCAGCCAATGGCCTTGTCCAGCTCTGCATTGGCCTTGGCCTGGTAGGTTTCCAGCGTGGCTTTCTTGCTTTCCGGGGCACCGGATTGTTCGAAGCGCTGGGCGAACATCTGCTGCACTTGCATGTATACCGGAGTGCCGATCTTGTCGGCATGCGCCATCATCAGAAAGGCTTCCGCACTGGCGTTATGGCTGGCGGTATCGGCCATCACCGGCCCGGCGCAGGCCAGAACAGCCGCTGTGCAAAGGGCGCGAACTCGATTCATCGATTTTCCTTACTGTGGCAATAGGAGCAACAAGTGGGCAAGCCCATGAACGGACCATTCTGCGCCCAACCCGACCGGTGGCTCAACCCTCCCTGACGAGCTGCCCTGCCCTGCACCTGGCCGTTGCCCCATGAAAATCAGGGAACCCCACCTGTCTGGCAGCGCCTAACCTGGCTATAGAACCTTCACAAGCGAGCGTGAAATGACCCGCATTGAAACCGACAGCATTGGCCAGATCGACGTCCCTGAAAACGCTTACTGGGGTGCCCAGACGCAACGTTCATTGATCAACTTTGCCATCGGCGACCAGCGCATGCCTTTGCCGGTCGTGCACGCCCTGGCCCTGATCAAGAAAGCCGCGGCCCGTGTAAACAGCCGTAACGGCGACCTGCCGCCGGACGTTGCACGGTTGATCGAGCAAGCTGCCGATGAAGTGCTGGCTGGGGAGCACGACAGCGAGTTCCCTTTGGTGGTATGGCAAACCGGCAGCGGCACCCAAAGCAACATGAACGTTAACGAAGTGATCGCCGGCCGCGGCAACGAACTGGCAGGGCAAGGGCGCGGAGGGAAGGCGCCGGTACACCCCAATGACCATGTAAACCGCTCGCAAAGCTCCAACGACTGCTTCCCCACCGCCATGCACATCGCGGCAGCCCAGGCTGTACAACATGATTTGCTGCCGGGCATCGCCGAGCTGTCTGCAGGCCTTGCCGAGCTGTCTGCACGCCACATGCACCTGGTGAAGACTGGTCGTACGCACATGATGGATGCTACGCCCATCACCTTCGGCCAGGAGCTCTCTGCCTTTGTGGCTCAACTGGACTACGCCCAGCAGGCTATTCGCGCTGCCATGCCGGCGGTTTACGAATTGGCCCAGGGCGGTACAGCGGTAGGCACCGGGCTCAATGCCCCGACAGGCTTCGCCGAAGCGGTAGCGGCAGAAATTGCCGCGCTTTCAGGCCTGCCCTTTGTCACGGCGCCCAACAAGTTTGCGGCCCTTTCCGGCCATGAGCCGCTGGTAACCTTGGCAGGCGCCCTGAAAACCCTGGCCGTGGCACTGATGAAGTTGGCCAATGACCTGCGGCTACTGGGCTCCGGGCCCCGCGGCGGCCTGGCCGAGGTTCGCCTGCCAGCCAACGAACCCGGCAGCTCCATCATGCCTGGGAAGGTGAACCCTACCCAATGTGAAGCGCTGTCGATGCTCGCATGCCAGGTACTGGGCAACGATGTCACGATCAGCATGGCAGCCAGCCAAGGCCACCTGCAGCTGAATGTGTTTAAACCGGTGATTATCCATAACCTGTTACAATCGATTCGCCTGCTGGCGGACGGCTGCCGCAACTTCAATACCCATTGCGTTGCTGGGCTAGAGGCAGACACCGAAAAGATGGCCGAACACTTGGAACGTGGCCTGATGCTGGTGACTGCACTCAACCCTCACATCGGCTATGACAAGGCTGCGCAGATTGCCAAGAAGGCCTATGGTGAGAACCTGACCCTTCGCCAGGCAGCGCTGGACCTTGGCTACTTGACCGATGAGCAGTTCGACCAATGGGTGCGCCCGGAGAACATGTTGTCTTCCGGAAGCAACGGCTAACCCTTCGGCTTTCAGTTCGTTCGGAGATTCACATGTTCAGCAAACGCGCAGAAGAACCTGCCCTCGCTACCCACTTTCGTAGCGACCGGTTTACATTGATAAACGGCAGTTTCTTCTTTAGTACGCGAGAAAACACCCTTGAAGGCCCCTTCCCTAACAAGGCTGAGGCTTTCAAGGAGAGCCTGGCTTACATCGAACGGGCGCTGGGCCGTAACCGCAACACCGCTACTGCATAGCCCAAGGTAGCAAACCACCGCCTCCGGCCGCATAAGGCCGGAGGGCAGGTTGTCGAGGCCAGGTACTCCAGCTCAGTCGTGTTTCCTGAAAGCCTTCTCCAATGCATCATTAATGGTACGTACTACTTTGACCCGCGCCCATCGCTTATCATTGGCTTCCACAAGGGTCCAGGGTGCTATTTCCGTGCTGGTGCGGTCCACCATGTCCCCGACCGCTGTTCGGTAGTCGTCCCACTTATCACGGTTGCGCCAATCGTCCTCTGTGATCTTGTAGCGCTTGAAAGGGGTTTCTTCCCGCTCGTTGAACCGCTCCAGTTGCGTTTGTTCATCGATAGCCAACCAGAACTTGACTACCACAATGCCGGCCTCTGTGAGCTGCTGTTCGAAATCATTGATTTCGCTGTAGGCCCGCAACCAGTCCACTGGCTCGCAGAAGCCTTCCACCCGCTCCACCAGCACACGCCCGTACCAGGAACGGTCGAACACCGTGAATTGGCCTTTTGCCGGGATGTGCCGCCAGAATCGCCACAGGTAGGGCTGGGCCAATTCTTCCTGGGTAGGGGCTGCGATGGGGACGATGTGGTACTGGCGCGGGTCCAGGGCCGCGGCGACCCGCCGGATAGCGCCACCCTTGCCCGCGGCGTCGTTGCCTTCAAACACCGCCACCAAAGCGTGCCGGCGCATGCGCTTGTCTCGCAGCAAGGTCGCTAGCCGTGCCTGCTCTTGAATCAGCTGCTCGTGGTAGTCGGCCTTGCTCAGGGATCGGGTCAGGTCCAGAGCATCCAGCAGCGTACGTTCATCCAGGCTGGTGCCCAGTGGCGGCACGGCCTGCTGCACGGCCCTCGCCGGAGCCTTCAAACGCGCCTGTAGCCCTTCGAGCAGGATGTTGCCAAAGGCCAGGCTACGGTAGTTGCTGTCTTGCCCTTCTATCACATGCCAAGGTGCGTATTCCCGGCTTGTGCGGCGCAGCACCCGCTCTCCGTACCGTACGAAACGGTCATAGGTCTTGGACTGCTGCCAGTCCAGCGGGCTGATCCGCCAACTGTGAAGGGGGTCGTCCTTGAGCGCCTTGAGCCGGTGCTTCATTTGCTGCTTGGACAGGTGGAACCAAAACTTGAAGATCAGCGCACCTTCATCGCACAGCATCTGCTCCAGCCGCTCGGCTTCACTGATGGCCTGGTCTAGCACAGCATCCTTGAAGCGACCATGCACACGGCCCTGAATCATCTGGCTGTACCAGTTACCGAAAAACACCCCTATGCGGCCTTTCGCAGGCAGCTGACGCCAGTACCGCCAAGCCGGCGGGCGGGATAGTTCTTCGTCGGTCTGTTGGTCAAAGGTGCGCACTTCGATCAGGCGGGGGTCCATCCACTCGCTCAATAGTTTTACCGTTTCTCCCTTGCCCGCGCCCTCAATGCCGTTAATCAGCACAATCACCGGAAAACGGCCTTGCTCTTTGAGTTCATATTGGGCCTGCAGCAGGGCCTGGCGCAGCGCAGGCACAGCCGCCTTGTAGGTCTCATCATCGACGGCGTGGCCGATTTCAGCGGATTCGAACATGGGTGGGGTTTCCTCCTAAGGCTGCTTATCTGGACACTGGCCTGTGGCAAAATACTGCTTTCCCGATTCTGACGTGCTCGCCCAATGCCCAGCGTTATCACCCCTGCCCAGCTTGACTGGGATGAAAACGGCCAGCCTGTGTCACAGGCCTTCGGTGACGTGTATTTTTCCAGCCAGGCGGCCATGGAAGAAACCCGCTATGTGTTCCTGGAGCAGAACCAGCTGGCGTCGCGCTTCAGTGCTTTGCCTTGCGGCCATGGCCTGGTGATTGGCGAAACAGGCTTTGGGACGGGCCTGAACTTCCTGGCCGCCTGGCAATTGTTCGCCACAACGGCCCTGCCCGGCACGCGGCTGCACTTCATCAGCACCGAAAAATACCCGCTCGCCCTGGCTGATCTTACCCGCGCGCTGGCCCTCTGGCCCTCCCTGGCATACTTGGCCGAGCAACTGTTGGCCGCCTACCGGGCTATCCATGCTGGGATGCAAAGGCTGGTGTTTGACGAGGGGCGCGTGACGCTCACCTTGTTGGTCGGTGACGCGCAAACTGAGCTGGCTCAGCTTGAGGGCTGCGTCCATGCCTGGTTCCTGGACGGTTTCGCCCCTGCCAAAAACCCGGACATGTGGACCGACGCGCTGTTTGCCGAGGTGGCCCGCCTGTCTGCCGAGGGCACCACCCTAGGTACATTCAGCGCGGCCGGGGCCGTACGCCGGGGCTTGAGAGCCGTAGGGTTCAAGATGAAACGGTTGCCTGGCCAAGGCAAGAAATGGGAAATCATGCGCGGCGAGTTCATCACGCCACCCGCGCCCCTGGGTGCGCCAACCCCTGCCCCTTCCAAGCCCTGGTTCGACTACCCGCCACATGTGCCCGGTGAACGCAAGGCCCTGGTAATAGGCGCAGGGCTGGCCGGTTGTGCCACGGCCTTCAGCCTGGCCACCAGAGGCTGGAAGGTGACCCTACTGGAGCGCCATAGCGGCCTGGCCCAGGAGGCCTCGGGAAACCCTCAAGGGGTGCTGTATCTCAAGCTGTCGGCCCATGGCACAGCTCTGTCCCAGCTGATCGTGAGCGGTTTTGGCTATACCCGTCGCTTGCTTGAGCGGCTGCAACGGGGCACGGACTGGGACGGTTGCGGCGTATTGCAGCTGGCTAGCACTGCAGCGGAGGGCCAGCGCCAGCACACTCTGGCCAATGCTTTTGCCCCTGGCCTGCTGCACCTGGTCACACCAGCACAGGCCAGCGAACTGGCCGGCGTGCCGTTGCCCAACGGCGGCGTGCATTTCCCTGAAGGTGGTTGGGTCCACCCCCCTGCCCTCTGCGCCTTAATGGCCGCTCACCCGAATATTGAGCTGGTGACACATCAACACGTGCTGCGCCTTGAACAGGTGGCGCAGGGCTGGCAGGTGTGGAACGCAAACGAACAGCTGGCCAGTGCTCCAGTGGTGGTGCTGGCTTGTGCGGAACAGGTACGGGCGTTCGAGCCTACCGCTGCCCTACCGCTCAAGGCGATTCGCGGCCAGATCACCCGCCTGCCGGCCACCGATACCAGCCAGGCCTTGAAGGCCGTAGTATGTGCCGAGGGCTACGTAGCCCCTGCACGGCTAGGCGAACACACCCTCGGGGCCAGCTTCGACTTCAACCGGCTGGACCGCGAGCCAAGCGTAGCCGAACACACGCATAACCTGGCATTGCTCAACGCTATCTCGCCTGACCTCGCCGAGCGCCTGGCCCCGGCCAGTGCCGAACAGTTGCAAGGGCGCGTTGGCCTGCGCTGCACCAGCCCTGACTATCTGCCCGTTGTAGGGCCTGTAGCTGACCCAGAGGCGTTCGACCAGGCCTATGCCCAGCTTCGGCGTAACGCCCGGGCTGCCTGCGATGAACCCTGCCCATGGCTGCCCGGCCTTTACGTAAACAGTGGCCATGGCTCACGCGGCCTGATCACGGCGCCGTTGTCCGGTGAACTGATTGCCGCCTGGCTGGAGCGTGAACCCCTGCCGCTACCACGGCCGGTAGCCGACGCCTGCCACCCAAACCGGTTTGGGGTGCGGGCGCTGTCCAAAGGCAACAAAAACCCGCAACAACGCCCAAACTTAGCGGGTCACTGACACTCAGGCTTCAGATTCTACCGAAGCGGCCGATACCCTAAGGCGAAGTAGGGCTTTTTGATACCAAACGAGCACCTACTTAAAAGCCTATAGCGGAAGACACTGTATGATCCAGCCAATGCCCATGCCCATGAACGAGGCAGCACGCTTGCAGCGTGTGGCAGACCTGTGCCTGCTTGAAGGCACTACGGATCCGGTGTTTGAACATATCGTTGAATTGGTGCAAGACTATTTCGATGCCCCCATCGCCCTGATCTCGATTCTTGAAGAGCAGCGCCAGTGGTTCAAGGCCCGCCGTGGCCTGGGCGTGGCGGGCACACCTCGCGACATTTCCTTCTGTACCCACACCATTCTGTCCAAGGAACTGTTTGTGGTGCCTAATGCGCTGGTAGATGAGCGCTTCAGGGGCAACCCCCTGGTGACAGGCAACCCGGACATTCGCTTTTACGCAGGGGTACCGCTGACCACCCAGGACGGCTTGGGGCTGGGCAGCCTGTGCGTAATTGACACTGTGCCAAGGCCTCCCTTGACGCCCCGAGAGGAAAACGCCCTTCGCAACTTCGGCTCGCTGGTGATGCACCGTATCGACAGCCTGCGGGACCTGGCTTTTCGTGACCAACAGACCGGCCTGCTTAACCGCCTGCGGCTGGAGGAAGACATTGGCAGCCGCCGTGGCGAACAGCCCCACTCGCTGGTGGCTATCGACATGGTGTCACCGCAGATGCTCAATGACATCGTCAAAGCTTTGGGGTACCAGTTCTCCCAAGACCTGATGGTCAGCATGCATGCTGAACTGGCCGTGCTGCTGCCTACCCCTACGCCGATCTACCGGATAAGCCAGACCCGCTTTGGCTTCTTCCTGGCGGGCCACCATACCCCGGAAAATGACGCGGTATTTAGCTGCATCGCCCAACGCTTCAAGCGCCCCCTGATGTGCAGCGGCATCCCCATACAGACCCAGATCGGTATTGGCGCGATCGAGCTGACCCAAGGCCAGGCCAGCCTGCCGGACTGGTTGCGTATGGTAGTCAGCGCCTCCGATGACGCCCGCACCAAAGGCACGGGCTGGGCATGGTACGAACCGGGGCTGGCACGCGCTCAGCAGCGTGCATTCATGCTGTTGAGCGCGCTGGCCGAGGCGCTTCAAGGGGCGGAGCAGTTACGCCTGGCTTACCAGCCCCGCTTCGACGCACAAACGGGTACCCTGCTGTCAGTGGAGGCGTTGCTGCGCTGGGAGCACCCCTTCCTGGGTGCGGTAAGCCCGGCCGAGTTCATTCCCCTGGCCGAGCGCACGTCCATGATCCGGCCGTTAAGCCTATGGGTGATACGCCAGGCCGTGGTGCAAGCCGCACGATGGCATCACCAGGGGCGTAGCTTGAAAATGTCGGTGAACGTGTCCGCCGAGGACCTGGACGGCGCAGCGTTCACAGACAGCCTGCTGGACTTGATGGCCAACGCCAACCTGCCCCCTCGCCTGTTGGAACTGGAATTTACCGAAAGCGCCTTGTGCCAGAGCCCGGAACTAGTGCGCGAGCAACTGGAGCGATTGCGCGAAGTCGGTATCGACGTGGCCATCGACGACTTCGGTACCGGCTACAGCAATTGGACGTACCTGCGCCAATTACCGGCTACGGCGGTAAAGCTGGACCGGTCGCTGATCTGCAACATCAGCAATGACGAACGCAACCGCCGCCTGGTGGAAACCCTGATCGACCTGGGCCTGCGCTTGGGCTACCGCATTGTGGCGGAAGGCATCGAATGCGCCGAAACACTGGAAGTGCTGCGCAAGGCCGGGTGCCATGAAGTACAGGGCTTCTTGCTGGCCAAGCCCATGGAGCTGGAGGCATTGGAGGTGTGGCGGGAAGGTGCGATTGGTATTAACTAACTGCAGGGTTTGCAGCAGGTCAACATTCGCCCACTGCGTGGGCTCCCACAAGGTTCGCGTACGTGCACACACCCTGTGGGACTTGGCGCAGCCAGGGAACGAACTTCACCACGCCTAACCCTCACAGCCCGCATGCATGACCAGCAAACAGGCTTGGTTGAGCGCGGCAAACGGAACGATCCCCCCCCACCTACCCTCCAACACCCCAAGCCCCTGACAGCGCACCGCGACTGGCAGGGCCACCTGCGCTACTGGCTGACCATGCCGTGCGCGATTGGCTCGCCTGGCCCAAGGCCAGGTACAAGGCCCGCACGCCCCCAGTAGCGCCCAACCTTGATAAAGAAGGTTCAAGCTACATGTGTGGAATCGCAGGAGAGTTTCGGTTCGATCAGCAGCCCGCCGACCTGGGCGCTGTCGAACGCATTACCCACAGCCTCGCACCGCGGGGCCCGGACGCGTGGGGCTTCCATAGCCAGGGGCCGATTGCCTTCGGCCACCGCCGCCTGAAAATCATGGACCTGTCCGACTGCTCTGCGCAGCCAATGGTGGACGGCCAGCTAGGCCTAGCACTGGCCTTCAATGGCGCCATCTACAACTACCCCGAATTGCGCAAGGAGCTGGAGGCCTTGGGCTACAGTTTCTATTCCGATGGCGACACCGAAGTACTGCTCAAGGGCTATCACGCCTGGGGCGAGGCCATGCTGCCCAAGCTCAACGGCATGTTCGCCTTTGCCGTGTGGGAACGGGATAACCAACGTCTGTTCATCGCCCGGGATCGCCTCGGCGTGAAACCGTTGTACCTGTCCCGCACCGGCCAACGCCTGCGCTTTGCCTCTACCCTGCCCGCCCTGCTCAAAGGCGGCGACATTGACCCCATGCTGGACCCCGTGGGCCTGAACCACTACCTGAACTTCCATGCGGTAGTGCCCGCGCCACGCACCATCCTGGCAAACGTGCAGAAGCTGCCAGCCGCCACTTGGCTGCGTATCGAAGCCGATGGCACCACCGAGAAAAAGGTCTGGTGGACGTTGCCCTATGGCCCTACCGGCGAAGAGCGCACGCTCGACCTCGAAGGTTGGGTGGACCGCGTATTGGATTCCACCCGCGAAGCCGTGGCCATTCGCCAGCGCGCCGCCGTAGACGTGGGCGTGCTGCTGTCCGGCGGCGTAGATTCCAGCCTGCTGGTGGGCCTGCTGCGTGAAGCCGGGGTCGACAACCTCCTCACCTTCTCCATCGGCTTCGACGACGCCGGCGGCGAACGCGGCAATGAATTTGAGTACTCGGACCTGATCGCCAAGCACTACGGCACCCAGCACCATCAGTTGCGCATCGCCGAGCACGAGATCATCGAGCAGTTGCCCGCGGCATTCCGGGCCATGAGCGAACCCATGGTGAGCCACGACTGCATTGCCTTCTACCTGTTGTCTCGGGAAGTGGCACGGCACTGCAAGGTGGTGCAAAGCGGCCAAGGCGCAGACGAGCTGTTTGCCGGCTATCACTGGTATCCCCAAGTGGACGGCGCCAGCGACCCGTACGCCGCCTATCGCCAGGCGTTCTTCGACCGCGACTATGCCGACTACGCTGACACTGTTCAGCCTAAATGGCGGCTGGACCACGATGCAGCGGGTGACTTCGTGCGCGAACATTTCGCCATGCCAGGTGCCAATGCCGCTGTAGACAAAGCGCTGCGCCTGGACAGCACGGTGATGCTGGTGGAAGACCCTGTCAAACGAGTGGACAACATGACCATGGCGTGGGGCCTGGAAGCGCGTACCCCCTTCCTGGACTACCGCTTGGTGGAGCTGTCGGCCCGTGTACCTGGCCAGTTCAAGCTGCCCAACGGCGGCAAGCACGTGCTCAAAGAAGCCGCACGCCGGGTGATTCCCAGCGAAGTGATCGACCGTAAGAAAGGCTATTTCCCTGTGCCTGGCCTCAAGCACCTGGAAGGCGCCACTTTGGGCTGGGTGCGCGACCTGTTGCTGGACGGCAGCCAGGACCGTGGCCTGTTCAATCCTGCACGCGTGGAGGCGTTGCTGGCCAACCCCACAGGCCAACTCACCCCGCTGCGAGGTTCCAAACTGTGGCAGCTGGCGGCATTGAACCTTTGGCTCAGTGAACAAGGAATCTGACGGATGAAAGCCCACTCACACTCGGTAAGCCAACGCCTTCAACGGGGCCAGCCACCTTCCTACGAGCGGTTGCAGGCCATGTGCGCGGAGGATGGCTTGCCTATGGCCGGCACACCACGGCCCTTGCACTGTGGCTGGGGCCGGTTGCTGATGGGCCATACGTGGCCAACCCCCCAGGCCCTGGCCACCACATTGTTGGAGGAAAGCCCAGGGCAGCGAGACATTGCACTATATGTGGCCGCGCCCCAGCAGGTGCTGGCCCAAGCACCGCAGCAGCTGTTCCTGGACCCGTCCGACACCCTTCGCCTCTGGTTCACCGACTACCGCCCAGCCCAGCGTGTTTTTCGTGGTTTCCGGATTCGTCGGGCCTGCGCCGAGCAGGACTGGGAAGCCATCAACCATTTGTACCGCAAGCGCCGCATGCTACCTGTGGACCCCGCGCAACTGACACCACGCCACCAAGGTGGCCCGGTGTATTGGCTGGCCGAGGACGAGACGGACGGCAGCGTGATCGGGAGCGTGATGGGCTTGAACCATCGCAAGGCCTTCCAGGACCCGGAGGGCGGCAGCAGCCTGTGGTGCCTGGCCGTAGACCCACGCTGCACGCGCCCCGGCGTGGGTGAAGTATTGGTCCGCCATTTGGTGGAGCACTTCATGAGCCGGGGCCTGGCCTTCCTGGACCTGTCTGTGATGCACGACAACCGCCTGGCCAAGAACCTTTACGCTAAGCTGGGCTTCCGTACCCTTCCTACCTTCGCCGTGAAGTGCAAGAACAGCATCAACCAGAAGCTGTTCCTGGGCCCCGGCCCGGCCGGTGACCTGAACCCTTATGCGCGGATTATCGTAGACGAGGCCTACCGTCGTGGTATCGAGGTGCAAGTGGATGACGCCGAGCATGGCCTGTTTACCCTCAGCCATGCCGGGCGCAAAATCCGCTGCCGCGAGTCGCTTTCCGACCTCACCAGTTCCATCAGTGTGGTGCTGTGCCAGGACAAAAGCCTGACCCACAAGGTGCTGTCTGCGGCAGGGTTGTCCTTGCCCGCTCAGATGCTGGCAGGCAGTGCGGACGACAACCAGGACTTCCTCGAAGAACACGGCCGTGTGGTGGTCAAGCCACTGGACGGCGAACAAGGCCTAGGCGTGGCGGTGGACCTGACTACCCTCGAAGACGTACAGGCGGCTATCGACGTTGCCCGCCAGTACGACAGCCAAGTGTTGCTAGAGAGCTTCCACGAAGGGGTTGACTTGCGCGTAGTGGTGATTGGTTTTGAAGTGGTCGCCGCCGCTATCCGGCGCCCGGCGCAGATCAAGGGTAATGGCCAGCACACAGTGCGGGAACTGATCGAAGCCCAGAGCCGCCGGCGCCAGGTGGCAACAGGCGGGGAAAGCCGTATTCCCCTTGACCGTGAAACCGAACGCACCGTGCAGGCTGCAGGCTTTGAATACGAGAGCGTGTTGGAGGACGACCACACCCTGGTGGTGCGCAAAGCCGCCAACCTGCACACGGGCGGTCACCTGGAAGACGTGACCGACACGCTTCACCCGGTACTGCGCAACGCGGCCATCACAGCGGCCCGCGCTTTGGACATTCCCGTGGTGGGCGTGGACCTGCTGGTGCCTGCCGCCGACCAGCCCGACTATGTGTTTATCGAAGCCAACGAGCGTGTGGGCCTTGCCAACCATGAGCCCCGCCCTACGGCGGAACGCTTCGTGGATTTGCTGTTCCCACATATACAGCCTGCACGCTAACCCCCCTGCCCGTCTTCAACGGGCGTCAACCGGCGCCCAATGGCCCGCTTTACGTATCCCCGAGGAGCCTAATGATGTCGAACATCCCCGAGCCGGATATGGATTATCTGCGCAAGGTGCTGCTGGAAATGCTCGCCATTCCCAGCCCTACTGGTTTCACCGATACCATTGTGCGCTACGTGGCCGAGTGCCTTGAAAGCCTGGGTATCCCCTATGAACTCACTCGTCGCGGCACGCTGCGTGCCACCCTCAAAGGCAAACGCAGCTCCCCCGACCGCGCGGTGTCTTCGCACCTGGACACCATCGGCGCCATTGTGCGCGTGATTCAAGACAATGGCCGCCTGGGCCTCGCGCCTGTAGGGTGCTGGTCCAGCCGGTTTGCCGAAGGCAGCCGCGTAAGCGTGTTCACCGATAGCGGTATTGTGCGCGGCAGCGTGCTGCCACTGATGGCCTCCGGGCATGCGTACAATACGGCCATCGACGAAATGCCGGTGACCTGGGACCATGTGGAACTACGCCTGGACGCCTATTCCTCCACACGCGCAGACGCCGAAACCCTTGGCGTGAATGTAGGCGACTTCGTTGCTTTCGACCCCTTGCCCGAATTCACGGAAAGCGGGCACATCAGCGCTCGCCACCTGGACGACAAAGCCGGTGTGGCAGCGGTACTGGCCGCACTGAAGGCCATCGTGGACAGCGGTGCCGAACCCCTGATCGACTGCCACCCTATTTTTACCATTACCGAAGAAACCGGCTCGGGCGCTGCGGGGGCCTTGCCTTGGGACGTGAGTGAATTCGTGGGTGTGGACATTGCCCCGGTCGCCCCAGGGCAGCAGTCCAGCGAGCACGCCGTAAGCGTGGCCATGCAGGACTCCAGTGGCCCCTATGACTATCACCTGTCCCGGCACCTGTTGAAGTTGGGCGCAGAGCATGACCTGCCCATGCGCCGGGACCTGTTCCGCTACTACTACAGCGACGCGCATTCTGCTGTGAATGCAGGCAATGACGTGCGCGCGGCCTTGCTTGCCTTCGGGTGCGATGCCACCCATGGTTACGAGCGTACCCACATTGACAGCCTAGGCGCGCTGAGCCGGCTGCTGACCGCCTACATGCTCAGCCCGCCTGTGTTTGCCAGTGACGCCGACCCAGCCAACGCTTCGTTGAGCAAGTTCAGCAAACAGATCGAGCACGAAGCCCATATGGAAAGTGACACCCGTGTACCTGCAGTGGACGAACTGATCGGCAAGTAACCCTTCAACGCGCCCGGCAGTGCGGTAAGCTGGGCGCCACTTCATTTTTAGTGGTGTAACATTGTGCTGATTCCCTATGACCAACTGGCACCCGACACCCTGAACCGGCTTATCGAAGACTTCGTAACCCGGGACGGTACTGACAATGGCGACGAAACACCCCTTGACACCCGCGTTCTCCGTGTACGCCATGCATTGGCTAAGCAGCAGGCCTTCATTCTGTTCGACATGGAGAGCCAGCAGTGTCAGTTACTGGCCAAGCACGACGTTCCAAAGGAACTGCTAGAGGGTTGACGCCATGGCTCCCCAATTCCTTGCCCTGGCGTTCCCGTAGCAAGCGGCGGTAGATTTCCTCCCGGTGTACCTCCACCTCCCGAGGGGCGTCTACCCCAAGCCTTACCTGGCTTCCACTCACTGAAAGCACCTTGAGGCGAATACTGTCGCCGATGATGATCTCCTCACCGACTAAGCGGGTCAGTACAAGCATGGTCTGCATCCTTTGCTGGGTGGAGTACCGAGCCTGCCTTGGAATGCACAGAGGTTCAACGCCGAATAGGGTTTAGAGGCCATGCAAGGTAAAAATTGGACACTTTCCTACAACCTCTCGGGCAAATGCTGCGCTCATCGGCACTCAGTGTGCCGCTAACTGGAGAACCGAGGGCCGAACAGCACCACGGTAGCGCCAACCAGGCACAACGCTACACCTGCCCAATCTGTCAGCAAAGGCTTGCCGCGCTCTACCAAGGCTAACCAGGCCAAAGAGGCTGCAATGTAGATCCCCCCATAAGCGGCATAGGCACGGCCTGCATAGGCGGCTTCCACTTTGGTCAGCAGCAAGGCGAAACACACTAGGCTAAGCAGGCCTCCAACGGCCCAGAGCGGCCCTTTGCCCAAGCGCAGCCACAGGTAAAAGCCATAGCAGCCGATGATTTCAAACAACGCTGCCAGCGCGAACCATAGGTAATTGAGCACAACACCCCCTCTAGATACATATGCACCCAACATACGCCACTGGCTGGCTGCCACAAGCCTGTAGAACGCCAGCACACTGAATGCCGGGACATGTTTCACAGTATTTCAAACTTTTTGCGCACTCCATGAGTCACAGGTACAAGCGGACGGCCTACACGTTCCGCGTTAACCGCGGCAGGCGCCGCACAGGGATCAACAAAAAGGAATCCGCCATGGGCACCATACTTATCATCGTCTTGATCTTGCTGCTGATCGGTGGTCTACCTGTCTTCCCCCACTCGCGCAGCTGGGGCTATGGCCCGTCCGGTATCATCGGTACCGTGCTGGTGATTCTGCTGATTCTGGTATTGCTCGGGAAAATATGACGCCCCTGGCGTAGCCTGACAAACAAAGCCCCGAGCGGCCTATAGACCCTCGGGGCTTTGCTTTATCAGGACCTAGAACGTCGTGCGTAGGCCGACCTGCACGCTGCGGCCCTGGGCCGGTGCCAGGTCTCGAAGGATGGAACTGGCATAGCGGACAGTCTGGTTGGTAAGGTTCTCGCCGCTGACAAAGGCCAGCCATTGGCTGTCACCTACGTCAAACCCGTACCCCACGCTTGCGCCCAGCGTGGTATAGCCGTTTGTTCCGCCCTCATTACGGGGTACACGGCGCTGCGCACTGGCATGTTCCACATCCACGCGTGCCTGCCAGGCATCGCGGTTCCACAGCAGGCCTGTGCGCAGGCGCAGGGGCGCGATGCGTGGCAGAGGCTCGCCCGTGTCCAGGTTCTTGGCACGGGTGTAGTCGGCCGAAGACTCCAGCGCGAAGCTGCCATAGGGCGTATCCCCCAACCGCCAATGGTCTTGGGCCTCTACACCGGCAAACCACGCCCGCACCCCTGAGTAGGTGTATTCCGGAATGCCTGATACATCCTCCTCGCCCTCCTCATCCAAGGTACGGCCCGTGCCGAGCAGGCCGATGTAGTTGGAAAAGTGGGTATAGAACACGCCGATACTGCCTTTATGCACCTGGTTGTCGAAGCGCAAGGCCAGGTCGCTGGCCACGGCTTTTTCTTTTCCAAGGCCGGCATCACCTCGTTCATAGGTGCCCGTGGCCACATGAGCGCCATTGGCATACAGCTCATAGAACGTGGGGGCGCGCTCTGTATAGCTAAGGGTGGCAGCGACAGCCCACACCGGCGTAAGGGTGTACACGGCGCCTGAGGACACACTGCCTGCCGTGAAACTGTTATCCGTGACACCTTCAAACCGGTCATTGCCGCCAGCCTCCGGGGCCAGGGTGGTATGTTCCAGTCGCCCGCCCAAGGAGGCCTTCAAGCGGTCCGTCACTTGCCACTCTTCCAGTACGAACAGCGCAGCAGTGTCTGTATCGGTCTGCGGCACAAAGGCTTCCTCGCCTAGGGCCGAAAATTCGCTACGCGACACCTGTGCCCCGATCACGCCGTTCACCGGCCCTAACGGCTTGTGCCGGGCCTCGATTCTGGCTTCATACCCCTTGTTCTTGAACAAGGTCCCCGTTTCGCCGTCCTCGATCTCGCGGTGTTCATAGTCGGTGTAGCCTGCATCCAGCTTGACCGAGGTGAAGGGGCCTTCAAGGTTGCGAACCTCTGAAGCGAAGCCATAGTGCTCCTGCTGCATGCGCAGGCGAACAGCCTGTTCGGCCGGTGAACCGTAGTTGCTGTCGTAATTGCTGTAGGACACGCCCGCGTAGCCATTATCCCACGTGTAAGCACCGCCTACGGCGCCACCGTCCTGGCGGCCATCACTGTTTCCCAGCCGGTGCTTGCGGTCGTCCTCAGGTTCAAGCGCGCGCTGGTCGGCGGTACGGGCGTAGCCCGGAATGCGCAGGTCATTGAAGGTCCGGCTGTTAGCGTCCAGGTGCAGGGCGAAGGTGCCGTTGCCGGCCTCCAGCTTGCCAGCGCTGCTGCGGGTGGTGTCCGCGCCTCCATAGCGCAGTTCCCCTGCCCCATGGATGCCTTCGATAGCCTCAGTGGGAATGCGGTTGTCGAACGTATTGACCACACCACCAATAGCGCTGCCCCCGTACAGCAAGGCAGCAGGCCCGCGGACCACTTCAATGCGGTCTACATTGACAGGGTCCAAGGGTACGGCATGGTCGTAGGACAGCGACGAGGCATCCAGCGCCCCGATACCATTGCGCAACAGGCGAATCCGGTCGCCGTCCAAGCCTCGAATGATAGGCCTGCTGGCACCAGGGCCGAAGTACGACGACGCCACACCGGGTTCGTGGGCCAGGGTTTCTCCCAGGCTGCCTTTTTGAGCAAACGTGAGTTCATCACCGTTGAGCACGGTGCTGGGTGTAGCGGATTGTTCACTGCCTAGTGGGTTGGCTGTCACAACGACAGGTTGCAGAGCGACTGTGTCGGCCGCCTGCGCCATAGGCACCGACAGTGCAGCCGCTAGCGCCGACAGCGGCCACAGGGTATTCCTTGATTGCATCAACATTGCCACATTCCTGAAGGGCGTAAACCTCACAGCGTGTCGACCCGCTGCGGGGTTTACCAAAAGACACCTTTACCGCCAGGCCTGACGGAAATGTTATCTTATAACACTTCTTTCACATGACAAGGGTTTCACATTGTAAAACGCCACCGGCGCAGGCCGATGGCGTTTGGGTGCTGCTTTATGCTGAATACCTTAGTGAGCGACGGCCCCACTGGCGCCCAGGCCAGTTTGCGACCTTACAAATTGCGGGTAGAACAAGGCACGCTCCTCGTCAGCGGCTTTGGATTTGTCCGTGACCGAGAAGAACCAGATACCTACAAACGCCACTGTGATAGAGAACAGGGCTGGGTATTCGTAAGGGTAGATCGGCGTAGCGTGGCCCAGAATCTGCACCCAGATGGTCGGGCCGAGGATCATCAGCCCTACTGCTGTAACCAGCCCCAGCCACCCACCGATCATGGCGCCGCGCGTGGTGAGCTTTTTCCAGTACATGGAAAGCAGCAGCACCGGGAAGTTACAGCTGGCGGCAATGGAGAAGGCCAGGCCTACCATGAAGGCGATGTTCTGTTTCTCGAACAGAATGCCTAGCCCGATCGCCAGCACACCCAACGCGATGGTGGTGATCTTCGATACGCGGATCTCATCCTTCTCGTTGGCATGGCCCTTCTTGATCACAGACGCATACAGGTCGTGGGATACCGCCGAAGCGCCAGCCAGGGTAAGCCCTGCGACCACCGCCAGAATGGTGGCAAAGGCCACCGCCGAAATGAAGCCCAGGAACACACTGCCGCCTACCGCATTGGCCAGGTGAACTGCTGCCATGTTGTTACCACCCAGCAGGCCACCCGTGGCGTCTTTGAAGTCTGGGTTGGTGCTCACCAGCAGGATCGCGCCGAACCCAATGATGAAGGTGAGAATGTAGAAGTAGCCGATGAAGCCTGTGGCATAGAGCACGCTTTTGCGGGCTTCCTTAGCGTCGCTTACGGTGAAGAAGCGCATCAGGATATGCGGCAGGCCAGCGGTGCCGAACATCAGCGCCAGGCCCAGGGAGAATGCGGAGATCGGGTCTTTCACCAGGCCGCCGGGGCTCATGATGGCCGCCCCTTTGGGGTGTACCTTGATGGCCTCGGAGAACAAAGCATTGAAGTCGAAGTTCACGTGCTTCATCACCATCAGTGCCATGAAGCTGGCCCCAGACAGCAGCAGCACGGCTTTGATGATCTGCACCCAAGTGGTGGCCAGCATGCCGCCAAACAGCACGTAAAGGCACATGAGAATACCCACTAGCACCACCGCTACGGTGTAGTCCAACCCGAACAGTAACTGGATAAGCTTGCCCGCACCCACCATCTGGGCAATCAAGTAGAAGGCCACTACCACCAATGAACCGCAGGCCGACAGGGTACGGATTTCCTTCTGCTTCAAGCGGTAGGAGGCCACGTCCGCAAACGTGTATTTGCCCAGGTTGCGCAGCCGCTCGGCAATCAGAAACAGGATGATCGGCCAGCCCACCAAGAAGCCGATGGAATAGATCAGACCGTCGTACCCTGAGGTGAATACCAGCGCCGAGATACCCAGGAAGGAGGCTGCCGACATGTAGTCCCCGGCGATGGCCAGGCCGTTTTGGAAGCCCGTGATGCGCCCGCCCGCGGCATAGTAGTCTGCCGCAGACCGGTTACGTTTGGAGGCCCAATAAGTAATGCACAGCGTGGCGCCCACAAACACCACAAACATGGCAATGGCGGCCACGTTCAGGGGTTGTTTCTGCACGGCGCCGGTCAGGGCGTCGGCAGCCATGGCGCAGGGGGCCAATACACTGGCGGCTAGTGCTACAAGAAGGCGGCTCATGCTTGCACCTCCTTGAGTAGCGCGCGGTTCATGTCGTCAAACTCGCCATTGGCGCGGCGCACGTAGATCGCGGTCAACACAAAGGCCGACAGAATAAGGCCCACCCCTATGGGGATGCCCCACGTGATGGAAGAGCCTGGGCTAACCGGGGTGCCAAGCACCTGTGGGCCATAAGCGATCAACAAAATAAAGGCGGCGTACAAGCCCAGCATGATTGCCGAGAGCAGCCAGGCAAAACGCTCGCGCCTGGCCACCAGCTCCTTGAAACGCGGGTTGTTCTGTATTGCGAGATAGATGCTGTCGTTCATTGTTTTTGTCTCCGCAGCACGGTTTAGTGGAACCTTGGCCACTGTATGCCTGGTGCGGAAGAACGATAGACGACCTTAGTCTTACGTATTTCAAAACTGTTCGCGGGCTGTGCCCGCTCCCACAGTGACCACTGCCAGGCCTGATCCCTGCAGGAGACGGGCAAAGCCCGCGAACAGCGGCTGAAACGTTATTTACCCGTCCACTCCGCTACGCGATCTGCATGGGCCGCGACCCATTCCTTGGCAACGGCATCGGGCTTCTTGCCGTTCTGGATGGCGAGCATCACGTCACCGATTTCGTTGGCATCTTTCCAGGAAAACTTCTTCAGGAAGGCTGCTACCTCAGGCGCCTTGGTGTCCAGCTGCTTGCTGCCCACGCTGTCCACATGCTCGGCTGCGCCATACACCCCTTTAGGGTCGTCCAGGAAACGCAGCTTCCACTTGGCGAACATCCAGTGGGGCACCCAGCCGGTCACAGCAATGGATTGCTGTTTGTCATAGGCACGCCCTAGTTCAGACGTCATGGCCGCCCCAGAGCTGGCCTGCAGATTGTAGCCGTCCAGGCCATAGTCCTTGATGGCTTGGTCAGTCTTGAGCATGACGCCAGAGCCTGCGTCGATCCCTACAATCTTCTTGTTGAAGCTGTCGTCGGTTTTCAGGTCCGCTACCGTCTTGGCCTTCACATAGTCCGGCACGATCAAGCCGATCTTGGCGTCGTTGAAGTTGGGACCGTAGTCGACCACCTTGTCTTTGTTCTTCTCCCAGTACTCGCCATGGGTGACCGGGAGCCAGGCGGACATCATCAAGTCCAGTTTGCCCGTGGCGATTCCTCGCCACATGATGCCGGTGGCCACGGGCATCAGCTTCACGTCGTAGCCGAGCTTCTGCTTGATGACCTCGGCTGCCACGAAGGTAGTGGCCACGCTGTCGGACCAGCCATCCACATAGCCGATACTCAATTCAGTCTTGGCGCTTGCAACACCTGCCCCCATCGCCAGTACCAGTGCCGCCCCCGCTCCCCACAGTGTTCGCGCTTTCATGTTCGCTCCCGATCTTGATGTTGGCGTGGTGCACCGCCAGGCCTGCGTGCCCGCTGATGATGCCTGGGTCACTGCACCCGCGGCCGGCAGGTCGCCGGACAGGCTGATGATCGGCTTGTGCTTGTCCGCAGCCGGTTCTGGGTACGACCTGCAGCAGGTGATCAGCGACACGTCCTCACTCACCTACCCACACTACGCCCATCTTCGCCCGTTACTTGCATGGCCATGCAGGCTGTTACGTGCTCAAGAACCGGTTAAGATCGGCGCCTCCTTCTGCCGCCCGGCCTTGTCATGCGCACAACCCTTCCCCGTTCATGGCTGCTCTGGTGTGCCTCCAGCGTTCTGGCGGCCTGTGCGTTGCTGGCTTTCTGGCTTCACCTGGGTCGGCCTGTGCCGTTGCCTGACGCCACTGCGCCCGGCAAGCGCCTGCAGTGCGCCTCCTATTCGCCTTTTGGGAAGGACCAGTCCCCGTTCGACCAGCCCATGGCTCTCAGGCCGGCCCAGTTGGACGAGGACCTGGCCCTGTTAAGCACCCAGTTCGCCTGCCTGCGCACCTACTCGATGACCGGCCTTGAAGGGCTGCCGTTGCTGGCGCGCAGACATGGCCTGAAGCTGATGCTGGGGGCCTGGGTGAACAGCAACCCGGCCGATACCCAAAAAGAAGTGGATGCCTTGGTCAAAGCCGCCAACGCCTACCCGGACGTGGTAACAGCGGTGATCGTGGGCAATGAAGTGCTCCTGCGCAAGGAAGCGACAGGCGAGCGCATGGCTGCCCTGATACGCGAGGTCAAAAGCCAGGTGCGCCAGCCCGTCACCTATGCCGATGTGTGGGAGTACTGGGCGCGCTACCCCCAAGTAGCGCCCGAAGTGGACTTTCTGATGGTGCACCTGCTGCCCTACTGGGAAGACGTACCCTATGGCGTGGACACGGCCCTGGCCCATGTGCAAGCGATCCACGACGATTTTACCCGCCGCTTTGCACCCAAGCCCATCATGGTGGGAGAAACCGGCTGGCCCAGCGAAGGCCGGCGCCGCGAAACCGCCGAGCCCAGCCCAGTCAATCAAGCCCGCTTCGTACGCGATTTCGTGCACCTGGCCGACCGCCTGAGCTGGCAGTACAACCTGATCGAAGCCATTGACCAGCCCTGGAAACGCAACAATGAGGGCGCCGTCGGGGGCTACTGGGGCATGCTGGATGCGGACCGGCAGGACAAAGGCGTGCTGTTTGGGTCAGTGAGCAATGTGCCCCATTGGCCCCTGTGGCTGGGTGTTTCCTTTGCAGTGATGCTTGCCACCCTGGCCTTGGCCGGCCGGCCACCCTCTGCCCAGGCCGCCCTGGCCCTGCCCTGGCTGGGGGCTATTGCGGGGGCGTGCCTGGCCGGCTGGGCACGGCAAGCCGGTGTAGGTGCACGCTACCCAGGCGAATGGCTATGGGCGGGTGGGCTTGGGCTAGTGAGTGTGGCGCTGCTCGCCGACACGGCGCTGCGTTCAGGGCACGCCACAGGCTGGCGCACCAAGGCCATGCACCTGGCCACCCGCTACCGCAACACACTGGGGTTGCTTGCCGGCTATGCCACTGCCGTGGAAGCCGTGTGGATGGTGTTCGACCCTCGCTACCGCAGCTTTGCCACCGCCGGCCTGCTGGTGCCGGCCCTGGTACTGCTGTGGCGGCCCGCCGCCCTGGCCCCTCATGCTGCACGCTTGCTGGCTGGCATCTGTGCCGTGAGTGTTCCAGCTCAGTTGATCCGGGAAGGCTGGCAAAACCCTTACGCTTTTGGCTGGGCCGTTGTCGTCGCAATGATGGCCTGGTCACTCAGGCCGGGCGTTGGAAGGCTTCACCGCCCTTAACCCTGCCGCCACAACCACGGCGCCGGCCAGGGACGTGGTGTACAGCACCAACCCAGGTATCGCCAGCGCAACGCCCAGCATGGCCAGGTACCGCCCAGGCGGCCCAGTGAGCAACCAGGCCGCTACGGTGGCTGCCAGGCCTAACAGGGGCAATACGTTCCAATGGATCATCTGCCCCATGCCGGCCCGTGCCTGGCAAGCCAACTGCTGGGGGTCCGACGCACAGGCACCTACCCATGCCGTATGCTCCATTAGCCCGTAACGTACGGCATAGGCCGTAGCGACCCAGCCCCCGAGGGCCAGCAAAACAAGCCCTATACGTATGCGGTAATGCATCGGTTTCCTTCCTGTTCAAAGGGCCTGGATAGAGGGTGTACCACGGCTTGCATAAAAGCGCCCGGATACTCTACATGCCGGGGGTGAAATGGGTGTATCGTCTCGCACCACGTACGGCGTTTGCCGGGTGATAAAAACATTTTCAGGGGGTTGGCAACTAGCCATCATGGCGGTTGTCTAGTCAGCATCTCGTCGTCAGGAAACATCACATGCTTCGATTTATACGCCTCGCTGCCTTGATAGGCGGCCTTGTCATGAGTGCGTTTTCGCTGGCCAAGGACGTCGATCCTGCCAGCTACGGCTTTCCGCTGACTAACCCGTTCGAGGCCACTATTGCCTCTACGCCACCGGATCTGCGCCCCAAACTGCCTCTTGACGACGATATCGACCAGGCTGACTACACCCTGAACATTCGCCCGGAGCGCGAATTCATCCTGCCGGACAACTTCTGGCCGGTGAAAAAGCTGCGCTACCGCCTGGCCGAGCAGGATCACGCGGCACCGTTGATCTTCCTGATTGCCGGGACCGGCGCTCGCTACGACAGCTCGCTTAATGAATTTCTGAAAAAGCTGTTCTGGCAGGCCGGCTACCACGTGGTGCAACTGTCGTCGCCGACCAGCTATGACTTTATCAGCGCGGCTTCGCGCTTTGCCACGCCAGGCATCAGCAGCGAAGACGCTGAAGACCTGTACCGTGTCATGCAGGGTGTACGCGCCCAGCACCCCAAGCTTCAGGTCACCGACTACTACCTCACCGGTTACAGCTTGGGTGGCCTGGATGCCGCGTTCGTCAGCAAGCTAGATGAAACCCGCCGCAGCTTCAACTTCAAGAAAGTGTTGCTGCTCAACCCGCCGGTGAACCTTTATACCTCCATCAACAACCTGGACAAGCTGACCCAGACCGAAGTAAAGGGTATCAACAACAGCACCACGTTCTATGAGCTGGTGCTGAAAAAGCTGACCCGTTACTTCCAGCAAAAAGGCTATATCGACCTTAACGAAGCCTTGCTGTATGACTTCCAGCAATCCCGCCAGCACCTCTCCAACGAGCAGATGGCGATGCTGATCGGCGTGTCCTTCCGCTTCTCGGCAGCGGACATTGCCTTCACCTCAGACCTGATCAACCGCCGTGGCCTGATCATTCCCCCCAAATACCCGATCCGCGAAGGCACCAGCCTCACCGACTTCATGCGCCGCTCCATGCAGTGTGACTTCGACTGCTACATGACCGAGCAAGTCATCCCTATGTGGCGTGCCCGTACCGACGGCGGCAGCGTGTTGCAATTGATCGACCAGGTGAGCCTGTACGGCCTGAAGGACTACCTGCAAAGCAGCAGCAAGATCGCGGTCATGCACAACGCCGATGATGTGATCCTGGGCCCTGGGGACATCGGTTTCCTGCGCAAGACCTTCGGTGACCGGCTCACGCTCTACCCCCTAGGTGGGCACTGCGGCAACCTCAATTACCATGTAAACAGCGACGCTATCCTGGAGTTCTTCCGTGGTTAAACAAGCCCTGCTCATTGCCGCGCTACTGTGCGCAGGCGTCGCCCAGGCCGACGACGGCCGGGCCCAGACAGACCCGGATGGTTTCAAGGAGCCGCTCAAGCAACTCACGTTCAACCCCGGCCTGGACCAGCGCGAGTTCGAACGCTCCACGCTCAGTGCGCTGAATGTGTACGACCCGCTGGAATCGTGGAACCGCCGCGTGTACCACTTCAACTACCGGTTCGATGAATGGGTATTCCTGCCCGTGGTGCGCGGCTACCGCTACATCACCCCTAGCTTCGTGCGCACAGGCGTGAGCAACTTCTTCAATAACCTGGGCGACATCAGCAACCTGATGAACTCCCTGCTGCAGCTCAAAGGTAAGCGCTCCCTGGACATCACCGGTCGCCTGCTGATGAACACTACCCTGGGCGTTGCAGGGCTATGGGACCCGGCCACTTACTTCGGCCTGCCTCGCCAGACCGAAGACTTCGGCCAGACCTTGGGCCACTATGGCGTGCCGGAAGGCCCCTATGTAGTGCTGCCAATCTTCGGCCCGTCCAACTTGCGTGACACAACAGGCTTGTTGACCGACTTTGCCGCTGAGTCCCAGATCAACTTCCTGAACGTGTCCGAAGAAAGCGGCCGCCATCCAGAAATCCTGTTGCTGCGCGCCGTGGACCGTCGCTACACCACCAGCTTCCGCTATGGGCAACTGAATTCACCGTTCGAGTACGAGAAAGTGCGCTACGTCTACACCGAAGCGCGCAAGCTTCAGGTGAGCGAATAACGAATTCGCGGGCTGGCCTTCCGGCGCTAGCCCGCGACACTCATTCAAAATCGAAAACCTCGATCATTTCCCTCCAAATAACTCACCCATCTATCACGCCTGCCGGCATACCATGGCCCCATTCTGATCTGGAGCCCATACCATGCCCACCCTTCGCAAGGTTCTAAGTACCCACATTGGCCAGCCCACCTCGGACGGTGCCGGTGTGCGCTTGATTCGCGTATTCGGCGGCCCTGGTATCGAACGGTTCGACCCCTTCCTGATGCTGGACGAGTTCGGTTCGGTGAACCCGGACGACTACATCGCCGGCTTTCCTCCACACCCTCACCGCGGCTTTGAAACCGTGACGTACATGCTCGAAGGCTGCATGCGCCATGAGGACCACATGGGCAATGTGGGCCTGCTGGGCAGCGGTGGCGTTCAGTGGATGACCGCTGCTCGCGGTGTGATTCACAGTGAGATGCCTGAGCAGGAAGAAGGCGAGATGCGTGGCTTTCAGCTGTGGCTGAACCTGCCCGCGAAGGCAAAGCTGGGTGATGCCTCTTACCGGGATATTCCCCCGGCCGATATTCCACGGTTGCAGACGGCCCAAGGGGTAACGGTAGTGGTCATCGCGGGTGAATTCGATGATGGGCAGGTGCAACAGGCTGGTGTGGTCCAACGCCCGGACACAGAGCCCTTGTACCTGGACCTTCACCTGCCCGCTGGCGCGGCCATTGCTCCCAACGTGCCAGCAGGCCATCGGCCTTTGTTGTACGTGTACGAAGGTAGCCTGGCACTGGATGGCCATGATGGCAGCATTGAGGCCGGTCAACTGGTGCGGTTGTCGGAGGAAGGCAAATTAACGCTCAGTAGCAGCAAGGGATGCCGGGTATTGCTGATTGCAGGCAAACCCTTGAACGAGCCGATAGTGCAGTACGGCCCGTTCGTGATGAACACCCGTGAAGAGATCGAGCAGGCCATGCGTGATTTCCACGCCAACCGGCTGACGGCCTGACAGCGCTTAGCGCTTGGTGCGTTTGGGGTAGATCCGAGAAGCCCCCTCCGGGCGAGACTTGAATCGGCGGTGGGCCCACAGGTACTGGGCCGGGCATTCACGAATAGCCTGTTCAACCCACTGGTTGATACGCAGGCAGTCCTCTTCAACGGTATCGGCTGGAAACGCCACCAACGGCGGATGCACCACCAGCCGATAACCGCTGCCATCGGCCAGGCGCACTTGAGTAAACGGAATGACACGGGCCTTGCCCAACCGGGCGAAGGTACTGGTAGCCGTCACGGTGGCTGCGGGAATGCCGAACAGCGGTACGAACACGCTTTGCTTGGTGCCGTAGTCCTGGTCCGGCGCATACCAGATGGCCCTCCCCTTGCGCAGCAGCTTCATCATGCCACGCACGTCCTCGCGCTCCACGGCTAGCGCATCCAGGTTATGCCGCTCGCGGCCACGGCGCTGCACGTAATCGAATACGGGGTTGGCGTGTTCCCGGTACATGCCGTCGATCGTATGATGCTGGCCCAACAATGCAGCACCAATCTCCAGGGTGGTGAAGTGGGCAGCCATCAAGATGGCGCCCTCTCCTTCGGCCTGGGCCTGGCGAAGGTGTTCAAGCCCCTCGATATGGGCAAGGCGAGCCAGCCGTGCCTTAGGCCACCACCAACTCATGGCCATCTCGAAAAAGGCGATGCCAGTGGACTGGAAGTTTTCCTTCAGTAACTGCTGGCGCTGACCTTTGGAGAGTTCAGGAAAGCATAGTTTCAGGTTAAGCGCCGCGATCTGGCGCCTATCGGTGGCGAAAATACTCATCACCCACCCCAAGGCACTACCCAGGCGCAACAGCAGAGCATAGGGCAGTTGCACGGTCAGCCACAGCAGCCCAAGGCCTAGCCATAGCGGCCAGAAACGGGGGTGCAGAAAGGCTCGGCGAAAGTGCGGTCGTTGCATGAAGAAATCCGGGCAAAGGCAAAGCTGCGCATTCTACATGGGTTGCGCATGGCTTGCGGCTGGCAAGCGTTCTCGCTATAAGTCACGGCACTTTTCGCGACAAGGCGACATTTGCCGACCATGAGCCAAACCGAACCTCAGCAGCCTGACGCCGTGTTCCAACTGAAGGGCAGCATGCTGGCCATCACCGTGCTGGAGCTGGCTCGCAATGACCTTGAAGGCCTTGACCGCCAATTGGCCGTCAAGGTGGCCCAGGCACCTAACTTCTTCAGCAACACGCCACTGGTACTGGCGCTCGACAAGTTGCCTGCCAATGGTGGCCCTATCGACCTGCCGGGCTTGATGCGGGTATGCCGCCACCACGGCCTGCGCACGCTGGCCATCCGCGCTGCACGCATTGAGGACATTGCCGCCGCGATCGCTATCGACCTGCCGGTGCTGCCGCCTTCCAATGCCCGTGAGCGGCCGGTGGAGTTGGCAGAAGAACGCAAACCGATTGTGGAGGCGCCACCGCCTGTAGTGGAAGCGCCACCCAAACCTGTTGCGCAGCCCACTCGGGTGATTACAACACCCGTGCGGGGCGGCCAGCAGATTTATGCCCAGGGTTGCGACCTGGTTATCATTTCATCGGTAAGTTCGGGTGCGGAACTTCTCGCCGACGGCAACATCCATGTCTACGGGCCGATGCGGGGCCGGGCATTGGCAGGTGTAAAAGGCGATACCCGGGCGCGTATCTTCTGTCAGCAACTGGGGGCAGAGCTGGTGTCCATCGCAGGCCAGTACAAGGTGGCCGAGGACTTGCGGCGCGAGCCACTCTGGGGGAACCCTGTGCAGATCAGCCTCAGTGGCGATGTGTTGAACATCACCCGCCTTTAACGGATACTTGCCGCCATTTTATGCGCAGTTGTCTGCATGGCGGCGCAGTTACGCAGCACGTACATCCATAAGTACTCGATCTTCATCTTCACGTTTTCAAGGACTCAACGTCCTTTTTTCATTAGGGGTGATACACCTTGGCCAAGATTCTCGTGGTTACTTCCGGCAAGGGTGGTGTGGGCAAGACCACCACCAGCGCTGCCATTGGCACCGGCCTGGCATTGCGCGGCCACAAAACCGTTATCGTCGACTTCGACGTCGGCCTGCGTAACCTGGACCTGATCATGGGCTGCGAGCGGCGCGTGGTGTACGACTTCGTGAACGTTGTGAATAACGAGGCCACGCTCAAGCAGGCCCTGATCAAGGACAAGCGCCTTGAGAACCTGTATGTGTTGGCCGCCAGCCAGACCCGTGACAAGGACGCCCTCACCCAGGACGGCGTAGAAAAGGTATTGAACGAGCTCAAGGAAGAGTTCGAGTACGTGATCTGTGATTCGCCAGCAGGTATCGAGAAAGGCGCTAGCCTGGCCATGTACTTCGCAGACGAAGCCATCGTGGTCACCAACCCGGAAGTGTCCTCGGTGCGGGATTCGGACCGCATGCTGGGCCTGCTGGCCAGCAAGTCGCGTCGCGCCGAGAAAGGCGAAGAGGATATCAAGGAACACCTGCTGCTGACCCGTTACAACCCTGAGCGCGTCAGCAAGGGTGAAATGCTGGGCGTCGAAGACGTTGAGGAAATCCTTGCCATCCGGCTGCTGGGCGTGATCCCGGAATCCCAAGCCGTGCTCAAGGCGTCCAACCAGGGCGTGCCGGTAATCCTGGACGAGCAGAGCGATGCCGGCCAGGCCTACAGTGACGCCGTGGACCGCCTGCTGGGCAAAACCGTTGAACATCGGTTCCTGGACGTGAAGAAAAAAGGCTGGATTCAACGCATCTTCGGAGGTCGTGAATGAATATTTTCGACTTCTTTCGAGACCGTAAAAAGGCGAGCACCGCCTCGGTCGCGAAGGAGCGTCTACAGATCATCGTGGCGCACGAGCGCGGTCAGCGGGCGACTCCAGACTACCTTCCTGCCTTGCAGAAAGAGCTGGTCGAAGTGATTCGCAAATATGTCAGTATCGACAGCGATGACGTTCAGGTTGCCCTTGAGAACCAAGGCAGCTGTTCGATCCTCGAACTCAACATCACCCTGCCCGACCGTTAAGCCGGGTTTGCTACAGGCGCGGCGACCCATGGGTCGCCGCGTGTGTTTTCAGAGACCAGTGCAATGCCCCTGTCCAACATCCGCATCCTGCACCAGGACCCTACCTTCCTGGTGATCGACAAGCCCACCCTGCTACTGTCCGTACCCGGTCGGGCAGATGACAACAAGGATTGCCTGATCACCCGGCTGCAGGAAAACGGTTACCCGGAGGCGCTGATCGTTCACCGGCTGGACTGGGAAACCTCGGGGATCATCCTGTTAGCGCGCGACCCAGACAGCCACCGTGAACTGTCCCGTCAGTTCCATGACCGGGAAACCGAAAAGGCCTATACCGCCCTGTGCTGGGGCCAGCCTGAACTGGACAGCGGCAGTATCGACCTGCCCCTGCGCTACGACCCGCCCACCAAGCCACGGCATGTGGTGGACCACGAACAGGGCAAGCACGCGCTGACCTTCTGGAAAGTGCTGGAGCGCCATGGCCAGTGGTGCCGCGTGGAGCTCACGCCAGTCACGGGGCGGTCGCATCAGCTGCGTGTGCACATGCTAAGCATTGGCCACCCGCTGTTGGGTGACAGGCTGTATGCTGAAGGTGCTGCATTGGACGCCGCACCACGGCTGTGCCTGCATGCCTCGATGTTGGCCTTCAGTCATCCTGCTACCGGCGAGCGCCTACGCTTCCAATGCCCGGCGCCGTTTTAACGGCTGCCTACGGTCCCTATTCGCGGGGTGTCGCCGGAAGGCCGGCCCCTACGCCTACAAAAATCCAGCCGTGCCCCTGTGGGACCGGGCGTAGCCGCAGGCGTAGACCGGGAAGGCTGCTTACAGGCCCTATTCGCGAGCTTCGCCCACTCCTACAAAAATCCAGCCGTGCCCCTGTGGGACCGGGCGTAGCCGCAGGCGTAGCCGCAGGCGTAGACCGGGAAAGCTGCTTACAGGCCCTATTCGCGGGCTTCGCCCACTCCTACAAAAATCCAGACGTGCCCCTGTGGGACCGGGCGTAGCCGCAGGCGTAGACCGGGAAGGCTGCTTACAGGCCTGTTCACCCCGCTAGGCAGCCGAATGCGATAGACTCGCGCCATTGCTGCCAGGAGCCCCCCGATGCGCGACACCCTGAACCAGGGCCTGATTGAATTCCTCAAGGCCTCGCCTACACCCTTCCACGCCACCGCCAGCCTTGCCAAGCGCCTGGACGCAGCAGGCTATCAGCGCCTTGACGAACGCGAACGCTGGAACACCATACCCGGGGGGCGTTATTACCTGACCCGCAATGATTCTTCGCTTATCGCCATTCGCCTGGGTAAAGAGTCGGCCGTCACCGAGGGCCTGCGCCTGGTAGGCGCGCACACCGACAGCCCCTGCCTGCGGGTCAAGCCTCAGCCCGAACTGCAACGCCACGGTTTCCTACAACTGGGCGTTGAAGTCTATGGCGGTGCCTTGCTAGCCCCCTGGTTCGACCGGGACCTGTCCCTGGCCGGCCGTGTGACCTTCCGCCAGGACGGGCGCGTGGCCAGCCAACTCGTGGATTTCCGTGTGCCACTGGCGATCATCCCCAACCTGGCCATTCACCTGAACCGTACCGCCAACGAAGGCTGGGCGATCAACGCGCAGAACGAACTCCCTCCCATACTTGCCCAAGTGGTAGGTAGCGAGCGCTTCGATTTCCGTGCCTTGCTTACCGAGCAACTGGCGCGGGAACACGACGTGATTGCCGACGTGGTACTCGACTACGAGTTGAGCTTCTACGACACCCAACCCGCTGCCGTAGTGGGCCTGCACGAAGACTTTATCGCCGGCGCCCGGCTGGACAACCTGCTGTCCTGCTATGCAGGCTTGCAAGCGCTGCTCAAGGCTGAGGGTGATGAAACCTGTGTGCTGATATGCACCGACCACGAAGAGGTCGGCTCCAGCTCGGCCTGTGGCGCCGACGGCCCCTTGCTGGAACAAACCCTTCAGCGCCTGCTGCCCAATGGCGACGACTACGTCAGGGCCATTCAGCGCTCGTTGCTGGTGTCTGCCGACAATGCTCATGGAGTACACCCCAACTACGCCGACAAACACGACGGCAACCATGGCCCCAAGCTCAATGCCGGGCCAGTGATCAAGGTCAACAGCAACCAGCGCTATGCTACCAACAGCGAAACCGCCGGTTTCTTCCGCCACCTATGCATGGCCGAAGAAGTACCGGTACAAAGCTTCGTGGTGCGTAGCGACATGGGCTGCGGCTCCACTATCGGCCCCATTACAGCCAGCCGCCTGGGCGTGCGAACCGTGGACATCGGTGTACCTACCTTTGCCATGCACTCCATTCGGGAACTGGCAGGCAGCCATGACCTGGCACACCTGGTGAAGGTTCTGAGCGCGTTCTACGCCGCCCGAGCCCTGCCGTGACGGCCAAGGCACAAGGGCGGCGCCTGTTCTGGGCGCATGCCCTTGGCGCGCTATTGTGGTGCCTGCTGGCCTGTACTCCTTCCGCCCAGGCCGCTGGCTTGCCTGGCCTGTTGGGCGGCACCACCAAGGCAGAAGCGCCTGCCCAGAGCCTGGACCAGTCACTGGACCAAGTGATCGCGACGCTGGAGAACGACGCCCAGCGTGCCAAGCTGCTCAGTGACCTTAAGCAGCTGCGCGAGGCTAGCGCCAAACCCAAGCCCACCCCGGAAGAGGGGGTGGTAGGGTTTCTCGGCGGCACCGTGCGTACACTGGAACGGCAGTTTTCCGGCGAGGACAGCCCGCTGCACCAGTGGCTGGACGAATTGTCGCTGGCACGTGATGAGCTACTTGAACGCTCCACCAGTTTCGCTGACCAGAGCACGGTCATCCTGGTATTTGCCCTGACCATTCTGGCCTGGGCGCTGCTGGCATATGCCCTGAACTGGCTAAGCCATCGCATGCGCGAACGCTTCGGCCTGACCGAAGAGCTACCCCAACACCCAAAAACCTGGGACCTGCTGCGCTTTGCCTTGCGCAAGATAGGCCCTTGGCTGGTGGCGCTGGGGCTGACCTTGGGCGTTGGCTACATGGTGCCCTCGTCCCTGGGCAAGGACCTGGCGCTGGTGGTGGCCTACGCGCTGGTGGTGGGCACCTGCTTTGCAGCTATCTGCGTCATTGCCTTCTCGCTGCTGGACGGCCCGCACCGTCATCGTGCTTTGTATATCCTGCGCCGCCGGGCCTTCCGGCCCATGTGGCTGATCGGCAGTTGCGCTGCATTCGGCGAGGCGCTCAGCGACCCTCGGCTGGTCGATGGCTTGGGGGTGCATCTAGCCCACAGCGCTGCGGCACTGGCCAACGTACTTGCAGCTATTTTCAGCGGCCTGTTCATTCTGCGGTTCCGCCGCCCCATCGCACACCTGATCTGCAACCAGCCGTTGGAGCGACGGCTGCACCGCCGTGCCATGACCGACACCCTCGAAGTGCTAGGCACTTACTGGTACGTTCCAGCTCTGCTACTGGTGGGCGTTTCCCTGGTGGCCACGTTCATTTCAGCAGGCGATGCCAGCACCGCCTTGCGCCAGTCCTTGTTATGCACGGTGCTGCTGGTGGTGTGCATGGTCATCAACGGGCTGGTCAGCCGCCAGGCACAAAAACCCAGCAAAGGGCCTCGCCGCCAGGAGGCCTATGCCGAGCGGTTGAAGAGTTTCTTCTACGCCTTGGTGCATATATTCGTCTGGGTAGTGTTTGTGGAGCTGGGCCTGCGGGTGTGGGGGCTATCGGTTATTCGCTTCACGGAAGGCAGCGGTCATGAATTCAGCCTGCGCCTGTTCGGGCTCACGGGCACGCTGATGACCGCGTGGCTGGTGTGGATTCTAGCCGATACCGGCATTCAGCATGGGCTGGCGCGCTCGCGCAAAGGGTTGGCCAATGCCCGCGCCCAGACCATGATGCCGCTGATTCGCAACGTGCTGTTCGTCACCATCTTTGTAATCGCTGGCATCGTGGCCCTGGCCAATATGGGGGTGAACGTGACCCCCTTGCTGGCCGGTGCCGGTGTGATCGGCCTGGCCATCGGCTTTGGGGCACAATCCTTGGTGGCTGACCTGATTACCGGGTTATTCATCATTGTGGAAGACTCCCTGGCCATCGATGACTACGTGGACCTGGGCGGGCACTTGGGCACCGTGGAGGGCCTGACCATTCGCACTGTCCGCCTGCGGGACATCGATGGGATCGTGCACACCATTCCATTCAGCGAAATCAAGAGCATCAAGAACTACTCTCGGGAGTTCGGCTACGCCATTTTCCGCGTACACATCCCCCACACGGTTGGTATCGATGACGCCATCAAGCTGATGCGCGAGGTGGGACAGAAGATGCACAGCGACCCGCTGCTGCGTCGGGAAATCTGGTCGCCCCTTGAGTTTCAGGGTGTAGAAAGCTTTGACTCCGGCTCTGCCGTACTGCGTGCCCGTTTCAAGACAGCGCCGTTGAAACAGTGGGAGATTTCCCGGGCCTTCAACCTGCTGCTCAAACGTACCCTGGACGCCGCAGGCCTGGACCTGGCCACACCGCGCCTAAGCGTACAGGTGGTGCATGCCGGGCCGCCTGCCATCAAGACTTAAAGCTCGACAGCATCGTCGTCGACATCTGCAGGCTCGCAGGCGTCGGCGCCTTGCTCCAGCAGTGCCTCTTCGTATTCGTTCATTCCAGTACTCCCGGTGTGTTCACAGCAGCGTGACAGGGGCGGCTTACAGAACCGTGACAGCGTCACCCTTGTCTGCACGCTAGGCGCCATCCTGGTCTACGCTTGGTAGCGAAACGGCGCTGGGGCGTGCGACATCAAACGGTCATACAGCACCCCTAGGCTGGCCTGCACTTTTCACTCGCCTGGAGCCATTCATGAAGAAACAGCCTACGTTCAAGACACTGTGCCTTGCTTCTGTGCTGGGGGCGGCCCTGGCCCTGGCCTTGGGCAACCAGGCCGTGGCCGCCGATGACCTGGCCAGCCTGGAAGCCGCTGCCAAAAAAGAAGGTGAAGTGAATAGCGTAGGTATGCCCGATGCCTGGGCCAACTGGAAAGGCACATGGGCGGACCTGGCCAAAACATACGGCATCAAGCACATGGACACGGACATGAGCTCGGCCCAGGAAGTGGCCAAGTTCGCAGCCGAGAAAGACAACGCCAGCGCCGACATCGGTGACGTAGGCGCCGCCTTTGGGCCCATTGCGGCGGCCCAAGGTGTGACCCAGCCTTACAAACCCACGACCTGGGCGCAGATCCCCGAATGGGCCAAGGATGCCGACGGCCACTGGATGCTGGCCTATACCGGCAGCATCGCTTTCATTATCAACAAGCAGCTGGTGAAGGAGGCCGACGCGCCCAAAAGCTGGAAAGACCTGGAGACCGGTACTTACAAGGTTGCCATCGGCGATGTGAGCACTGCTGCCCAAGCCGCCAATGGCGTGTTGGCAGCGGCCATTGCGTTCGAGGGCGACGAAAGCAACCTGGCCCCTGGCCTGGCACTGTTCACCAAGCTGGCCCAGCAGGGCCGGCTCTCCTTGGCCAACCCTACCATCCAAACCCTGGAAAAAGGCGAGATCGAAGTAGGTGTGGTGTGGGATTTCAACGGCCTTAGCTACAGGGACCAGATCGACCCCAAGCGCTTTGACGTGCTGATCCCAGCTGATGGTTCTGTGATTTCCGGCTATACCACCATCATCAACAAATACGCCAAGCACCCCAACGCTGCCAAGCTAGCACGCGAGTACATCCTTAGCGATGCAGGGCAGATCAACCTGGCGGCGGGCTACGCTCGCCCTATCCGTGCCGACCACGTGAAACTGCCGCCTGACGTGGCGGCCAAGCTCTTGCCCGCCGAGCAGTACAAGCGCGTGAAGCCCATCACCGATGCGGCGGCCTGGGAAAAAAGCTCAAAAGCCCTGCCGCAGCAGTGGAACGAGCAGGTGATTACCGAGATGAAGCAATAGCACTGCTGCCGGGAGTGTGACAGTGAGCAACCGGCCTCGCGGCAGATGGCTGGCAGCCCTTTGGTTGCTGCCCTTTGCCGCGTTCTTCATCGTATTTCAACTGGCGCCCCTGGCCTGGGTCGCCCTCAACAGCGTGCAAGGGGCGGACGGCTGGGGGCTGGATAATTTCGCCAAGGCCTTCAATTCAAAGTTCTACCGCCAGGCCATGCAGTTCAGCCTGGAGATCAGCCTGTGGTCCAGCCTGTTCGGGCTGATCATCGCCTTGGTAGGTAGCTACTCATTGCGCCAAGTGGATTCACGCCTGCGCAACTTCGTGACTGCCTTTGCCAACATGACCAGCAACTTTGCCGGAGTACCGCTAGCCTTCGCCTTTATCATCCTGCTGGGCTTCAACGGCGCCATTACCCTGTTGCTTAAGCAGAGCGGGCTGCTCACCGACTTCAACCTGTACTCCAAGGTTGGCCTGATCGTGGTGTACACCTACTTCCAGGTTCCACTGGGTGTACTGCTGCTCTACCCCGCCTTCGATGCCTTGCGAGAGGACTGGCGCGAGGCGGCTTCACTGCTGGGTGCCAGCACCTGGCAGTACTGGTGGCTGGTTGCGCTGCCGGTGCTGATGCCGGCCCTGCTGGGTACGTTTGTGATTCTGCTGGCCAACGCCCTGGGCGCCTATGCCACGGTGTATGCCCTCACCACAGGGAACTTCAACGTGCTGCCCATCCGCATCGCCGCCATGGTCGCCGGGGATATTTCACTGGACCCGAACCTGGCCAGCGCCCTGGCGATGATCCTGGTGGCCATGATGGCGCTGGTTACCGTGGTTCACCAATGGATACTGCGCAGGAGCTACCATGGCCGCCGCTAAGCCCACGCCTGCGTCGCTCTACCACCGCCTGGTGGTATGGGCGTTGTTCCTGATCTTGCTGCTGCCGCTGGCAGGTACCCTGTTGTATTCCCTGGCCACCAGTTGGTCTGCCACGCTATTGCCCAGCGGGTTGACGTTCAAATGGTATGTGGCACTCTGGACTGACCCCCGCTTTTTGGCGGCCTTTGGGCACTCGCTGCTGGTATGCCTAGGGGCGCTGCTGCTGGCAGTGGTGCTGATCCTGCCCTTGCTGTTTGTGGTGCACTACCACTTTCCGCGCCTGGACGGGCTGATGAACATGCTCATCCTGCTGCCGTTCGCCGTGCCACCCGTGGTGTCTTCAGTTGGGCTGCTGCAGCTCTACGGTTCCGGCCCGCTGGCCATGACGGGCACGCCCTGGGTACTCATCGGTTGCTATTTCACGGTAGCGCTGCCGTTTATCTACCGCGCCATTTCCAACAACCTGCAGGCGATCAACCTGCGAGACTTGATGGACGCGGCTCAACTGCTCGGTGCCAGCCCCTGGCAGGCGGCGTGGCAGGTGGTGCTACCTAACCTGCGCAAAGGCCTGATGGTGGCGCTGTTGCTATCGTTTTCCTTCCTGTTCGGTGAGTTCGTGTTCGCCAACCTGCTGGTGGGTACGCGGTATGAAACCCTGCAGGTGTACCTGAACAACATGCGTAACAGCAGCGGCCACTTCAACAGTGCGCTGGTCATTTCCTACTTCTTTTTTGTACTGATGCTGACGTGGGTGGCCACGTGGCTGAACAAGGAGCGCCCCTGACATGAGCTTCATGACGGTTAACGCGCTGCGCAAGGATTTCGGCCCTACCCCTGTGTTCGCCGACATAAACTTCGAGATCGCCAAGGGCGAGTTCGTGACCCTGCTGGGGCCTTCGGGCTGCGGGAAGTCCACCTTGTTGCGCTGTATTGCCGGGCTCACGCCCGTGGATGCGGGCCAGATCATGCTCAATGGCCAAAACCTGGTGCCGCTGTCTCCACAGAAGCGTGACATTGGCATGGTATTCCAGAGTTACGCCCTGTTCCCCAACATGACCGTGGCGCAGAACGTAGCTTTTGGCCTGCGCATGCAAAAGGTCGGCACGGAGGCCATCAGGGCCCGTGTGCAAGAAGCGCTCGGCATGGTGGAACTGGAAACCTTTGCCGACCGGTATCCGCACCAACTGTCAGGCGGGCAATCTCAACGGGTAGCGCTTGCACGTTCACTGGTCACTCGCCCTCGCCTCTTGTTGCTGGACGAGCCGCTGTCGGCACTGGACGCGCGTATTCGCAAACACTTGCGTGAGCAGATACGGGACATCCAGAGAAGCCTGGGGTTGACCACGATTTTCGTGACCCACGACCAGGAAGAAGCCCTGACCCTCAGCGACCGCATTTTCCTCATGAATGAGGGCCAGATTGTTCAGAGCGGTGATGCCCAAAGCCTGTACACCTCGCCGGCCAATGCCTTCGCCGCGGGTTTTATCGGCAATTACAATGTGCTCGACGCCGCTGCGGCCAGCCGCCTGCTGCAACGTGAAGTAGCCACCCGCCAAGCTATTCGGCCCGAGGCGATCGAGCTGTTTCCGGAACTTGGCGGCCAGGGTGAGATTCTGAGCCATAGCCTACTAGGCAGCGTGATCCGCTACCGTGTGCGTGCCCATGAGGTGGACCTGGTAGTAGACGTGCTGAACCGCGCGGCTGAAGACCTGTACCCCAATGGTACGCACGTACGCCTGCACATCGCTGCGGCCGCCCTACGGGACGTCGCCTGAATTCTGGAGAATACCGCAATGCCCCTGGCTATCTTTGACCTGGATGAAACCCTGATCGACGGCGACTGTTCCTCCCTGTGGAGCACGCAAATGGCCCGCCTGGGGTGGGTCGACCCTGAGAGTTTCATCCGCAAGGACGCTGAACTGATGGACGCCTACAGCCGTGGTGAACTGGCCATGGAGGACTATATGGCGTTCACCTTGGAGCCATTGGTGGGCCGAACGGAAGAAGAGGTAGACCACTTGGTAGGCCCTTGGGTGGAGGATGTGATTGAACCGCTGATTTTTAGTGACGCCACCCGGTGTATCGCCCAACACCGCGCGGCCGGTGACCGCCTGCTGGTGATTTCTGCCTCCGGGGTGCACCTGGTCAAGCCCATTGCCGACCGCATCGGCATTGACGAAGTACTGGCCATCGACCTGCACATCGCCCATGGCGTGTACAGCGGCCAGACCCAAGGCACCCTCACCTACCGCGAAGGCAAAGTTGCCCGCCTGCTGGACTGGTTGGCGGCTGAGGGCGAGAGCCTCGAAGGCGCGGCGTTCTACTCAGACTCACGCAATGACCTGCCCTTGCTGGAAAAGGTAAGCCGGCCAAACGCAGTAAATCCTGACCCGATACTGAAGGCACGGGCTGAGGCCATGGGTTGGCCGGTACTGTATTGGAAATAAAACGCGCAGCCTTTCTGATCTAGCCTGGCCAGGCCTATAGCGTGCAATAGGCGTTAGCAGGTTCCCGGCCTCCGCCTGCGGCTGCGACCGGTCCCACAGCGGGTACGGCCTGGCCTAGGCGGGCAGCCCCCGAACGAACATCAAACCCCGTGCCCATGGTCGCGCTGATACACCGTGTTTCCCATGGCCTGAATCTGCCCGTCTATCAGGGCTTCGAAGGGTGCCAGCAAGGGCTGAAATGAAGCGGGCGCCTCGATCACCTCCAATGCCTGAACAATGGCTTCAACGGTTGAAAGCGCCTCGGGCCCCGGGGCCTTGCGTAGCCGGTAGCGTGTAGGCTGCACCTGAGCAAGGGATACCCTGGGCAAAGCTGCCAACGCCGGGTTGAGGTACAGCAGCTTGCGCGCCTTACGCCAGGTGCCATCCAGCACAATCAACTGAATCGCCTTGCCTGAACTCGGTTGTAGGGGTTGTGAGCCTTCTCCAGGGAACAGCACGCAGGCCTCCCCTTCATGTGCCGCCCAAAGCGCAGGGTCTACGTGTTCGGTAATGACCAGCTCACTGTTGTTCAGGCCCAGGTGAGCCAAGCGCGCTGTATTGAGGGCATGCCCGGCCTCGCTGGGGTGCTGAAGGATCAACACCCGCGTGCTGCTTGGCAGCCTAGGGATCAACGAGCAGAGGCAATGGCCTTCCGGCCGCTGGCAGCGAGGGCACTGTAGGCGGGGCATGAAAAATCCTTTGGAAACTTGAAGAGTGCGGCAGCGTTGAGTGGCCTGAAGGCTGCATCGCCATAGCTCGCCCTATGGTCTCACAGCTGGACGAATATGTGATCTGCCAATGACCCTACTTCGCTTTTCCTCCTTATCTAACACTGTAAACGAAAAAATCTCTAAACCCACATGGCAATCCTAAAAAAATTTAACTTAAACACATAAAACAAAACTAATTTACATTCTTTAAAACAACTTATTACACACTAAAACAATTTAATACAAATAAGCATTTTGAAATAATTTACATCCTGTCAGAAGAAAATAACTATGGTTTAATTTTAACTCAACAGGTGATAATTAAAGGACTAAAAATGGCTTTCGACGCTTATATAAAATTCGATACCATCCAAGGCGAAACGTCTGATCAGAGTTATGCAGGGTGGATCGAAATTGAATCCTACAGCTTCGGCGCACAGCAGAAGGTTTCCCATACCGCCAGCAGCGCCGGCGGCGCAAGTGTTGGAAGAGTGCAACTGCGCGAGTTTTACTTCGACAAGCTAGTCGACATTTCAACACCTAAGCTTTTCGAAGCCTGCTGCAAAGGGCATCACATCCCTAAGGTCACACTTATTGTCAATCGAGCAGGCGGGGAGAAACAGAAATATCTGGAAGTCGTTATGGAGGAAGTGCTGATTGCGGATTTCATCCATTCCAATTCTTCGGAAGCACGGGAACAGATTGAGTTGAATTATGGACGACTAAGGGTTACATACACGCAGCAAAAACGGAAGGATGGCACTGGTGGTGGAAGTATCACCGGGGGGTGGGACCGAATTGGTAACAAGGTCTTTGCCTAGGATAAGACGATGCTTAACGAAAAGGAGAGGAAAGCTTTAGAAAACATGCTTCGCGATAGCGAGGGGGTAATTGATTATCTGTATCAAGACTCTTTAGGAAAGGTAACAATAGGAATAGGCAATCTCATAAAAAATATTGATGACATGACGCGGATAGATCTGCTGACACATGAGGGCATTAAAGCTTCAGAACAGCAAAAACGAGAAGCTTATACGAGAGTTTATAATGCTCCCGGATACCGCTCAGACGGCAGGCCTCTAGCTGCCCCTTACTACAAAAAATACTCAAAACTTAGAATGACTTGCGCTGAAATAAAAAAGCAGCTGTCCACAAGTGTACTAAAATTTTACAATGAGATAAAAATAATATTTCCGTGCTTTGACACTTTTCCACACGAAGCGAAATTGGCGTGCATGGATATGCTATTCAATCTTGGCATGACAGCGCTCAATTCAAAATGGCCTAGATTCAAATCTGCAGTGAAGAAAAGAAATTGGCAAGAAGCCGCAGTCCAGTCCTATCGATACCAACTCTCAAAGCGTCGAAACAGCGATATAAGACTGCTTTTCCTTAAGGCCCATGAAATCGAATCAAAACCAATAAAAATCCAGGATGCAGGATAATTAAAATACTTTATAACCATAGGATTTCTTACCGGCATGAAAATCAAAATAAAACGCAACCCAGAGCGCGATTTTTTATTTTATTTAATATTTCTCATAATAATATCCCAGAAAACCGACGCCAACGATCTTATCCCTCCAGAAATTGCCGGCCTGGATCTTCGAGAAATAACCTACTCCTCAACGCCATTAACTTCTAAAAAAGCTATAGAACGCTCTCTTAACCTCCCCTTTTATGCCGCCTTTGGCACAAAAAATCATCCTGAGCAATTAAGAACCTGTGCAGAAGTACTTAACCTGCAAAACTCCGTAAAGCATTACTTACAACCAAGCAAGGAATGGGAAACTTCTACACTTACTGACATTACCAGCACTTGTATTGCAGCAAAACTAAATCTGAACGCTAAGCCCTCAAAAATCACTTTTATCTCAAAAAGCCCAATCAATGAAGAAATGTTGAGATCAGCTCCCTACGCCTTAGGGCTAAATAGTAGTTATTATGAAAAGCAGCGTTTTTTAAACGATCACCCTGAAGCAAAATGGGCTGATTCCGGCCCGATACTTCAGCTCAAAAAACATGATACCTACAGTGTAACGCTGATACTAAAGGGTGCAAGACAGCATATAAAGCTGGTTGGAAGAGGCGATATAAATGGTGATGGCATCGAGGATATAATTTTGAAAATCACAAATACAATGGACCCACCGTCGAACTATTTCACTAACAGCCTTTGGGTCCTAACCAGATTTCAGCCTAAAGGTGACTATATCGTTCTGGAGTCTTATGATGGGTTTGGTGGAGAGCCTTGATATCTGCTTGAACCATTAAACAGGCGTATTTCACCCAAAGAATTTTCTCCATGTAATGCTAGCACTACTCCCCGCTTTATTATTACTTGCTTATACATCCGCTGACGGCTTATCGGCAGATAAATACATATTGCCAGCAAGCGCTCTCTTCTTGCCCGGCGACAATCTTCACACCTTTCAAAAAAGGCATTTAAAAACGAGTCTAGCAAAAAATTTTGATCACCCTCTTATAGCAATAGGCCACCCTCACCCAATGACCAACTGCTTGGAAGTACTGGAAACCTTGGGGATATCCAAACGCTTTTTCAATCCCGCGTCTGTAGTGGACACACAATTTTATACCAGCCTTACTGCGGACTGTGTAGCAGCGAAGCTGAACTATCAGGCAAAACCTTTTAAAACCAGTTTTATTCCAACCGATTTCTTCACTAAGGAAACGATCAACAAGGCACCTTACCGCCTGGTGATGAATGCCAGCCTCAGCGAACTGAATGCAGTTTTGAAAGAAAGACCCAATGCCACATGGGCGGAATCTGACCGGACCTTTAAAATCTTAGAAAAAAATGACCACCGCGCTGTCATTAAACTCAACGGCGCCCGGCAAACGGTGTTCATTCAGGGCCGAGGGGACATGGATGGTGATGGTATAGAGGATATCGTACTGAAAATAATCAGCACCGCTGACTACCCCGCGTCCTATTTCGGCGTGGGTCTGTACGTTCTGACCCGCTTAGAAGAAGACGGCCGCTACAGTATTATTGATGCGTATGAAGGGTTTGAGGACATACCCGACCCAGCGTGACCCGCCGGCAGGCCTTGGGCCTGCTAGCCGCGAACACCTAGCATAGGGCTGCGCGGCGACTTGAACAAAGCGCGCGCTCCAGCTTTTCAAGACCTCTTATGCCTCATTTTCAAAGCACAACAGCCCCAGGCCGCTCGCCGCTGCCTGTTACCGCCGAGGCTGGCGCCGCTTGCGTTCGTCTTCTGCAGGAATAGGAATAGGTTGCATGGGTGGGATGAGGCCTAGCGCCACGGCCAGGTCGTGTAGCCAGTTGAAGAGTTTGCCTTGCATAACACGCCCCCTTGGGACTTGCCCGATACGGCGACCGCATGTGCCGTTACTGTCTGATCATAAGCCAGGGAATGGTTTCACGCATTGATTCATGTGTGACTAAACGTCGCTAAGGAGGGCATACCCTACCTGTAGCGGCCGATGTTGCGAGTGAACCCTACTCGCCCCTGTATCGGCATCCCTGGCGACCCCTTTAGGGCCGCACGTCTGTTTCTGTCGATGTAGGGATGACCTGCCTAGGGAAACAGTGGTTCCCTCAAGGCGCCACCTGGGCTTTGGCGGCCAATTCCACGAATGTGAGCGGATCGAGTGCGTCATCCTGTTCATCCAGTACATCACGTGGGTGCTCGCTGTCGGGAATACTGCTGTCCAGCAGGGCTAGCAAGCGGGCGCCATTGGTGGTGAGCTGGTAGCCCTGCTCTGTTCCACCCTCGATAAAGCCGCGCTCTTGAAGCAACACTTCGTATTCGCTAGCAGCGGCTTTAAGGGTATCAAGGGCTTGAGGCTGAGCGCCCTCGGCAGCCTGTGTGCGGGCCAGTTCCTCAGCGTGACCGTGGGCGTCGAAGCGTTCGCCGGCAGTGGCCTGCACCTTATGCAGCAGGCGCTCGATCAGGTCCCAGTTGTAGGTAGGCATGGTGCGGTAACTCCAGAAAAGGGTGTGGAGGTGGCATGCCTAACTGTGACCGAGCTTGTAAGTGACCGTTCGGTCAACTCCAGGCCACAGGGTTTACTCGGGTTTGCGCTTTCTCAGCGGAGCCAGCCCGTCCTGGCTGGACAAGCCAGCACCTTCGGCTTTGGGTGCATTTGGCTTGCGCTTGGGTGTGGCCTTGGCTTTGGGCTTGGCCGCGCCCTTCTTGTCCTTGTCCGCCTTTTTCTTCTTCACGCCAACGGCTTTGCCGGAGGCCTTCAGCTTTTTAGGCCCGGTATAGGTGCCCTTCACTTCTTTGATGGTACGGCGCTCGAAGTGCTGCTTCAGGTAGCGCTCGATGCTGGACATCAGGTTGAAGTCGCCATGGCAGATCAGGGAAATGGCCATGCCTTCGTTACCCGCACGCCCCGTACGGCCTACGCGGTGCACGTATTCATCGCCGCTGCGAGGCAGGTCGAAGTTGATGACCAGATCCATGCCTTCCACGTCCAGGCCCCGGGCGGCCACATCGGTGGCCACCAGGATTTTTGCCGAACCCTGCTTCAAGCGCTCGATGGCCAGCTTGCGATCCTTCTGGTCCTTCTCGCCGTGCAGTACGAAAACCTTGAAGTCCTTGGCCACCAGATGACCATACACACGGTCAGCCATGCTGCGCGTGTTGGTGAACACAATGGCCTTGCGGTAGGTTTCGTTGGCCAGCAGCCACTGCACGATCGCTTCCTTGTGCGCGTTGTGGTCGGCCATGATGACCTGCTGTTTGATGGTGTCGCTCAAGTCGCTGACATTGTTGACCATCAGGTGCTCTGGGTCTTTCAGCACTTTGGTGATCATGTCACGCAAGCCCGCGCCGCCGGTGGTCGCCGAGAACAGCAAGGTCTGGCGTTGTGCAGGGCACAGGTCGCACAGGCGGCTTACATCTTCGGCAAAGCCCATATCCAGCATGCGGTCGGCTTCGTCCAGCACTATCACCTCGACCTGAGCCAGGTCCAGGTTACCGGCATTGAGGTGTTCCAGCAGGCGGCCGGGTGTGCCGATCAGGATGTCCGGCACTTTGCGCAACATTGCGGCCTGCACCTTGAAATCTTCGCCGCCAGTGATCAGGCCTGCCTTGATAAAGGTAAAACGGGAAAAACGCTCTACTTCCTTCAAGGTTTGCTGGGCCAGCTCGCGGGTAGGCAGCAGGATGATCGCGCGAATATCCACCCGCGGGCGCGCTGGGCCGATCAGGCGGTTGAGCAAGGGCAGCACGAAGGCGGCGGTCTTGCCGCTACCGGTCTGGGCCGTTACCCGCAGGTCACGCCCTTCGAGCGCAGGCGGAATGGCTGCGACCTGCACAGGCGTCGGCTCGACGAAATTGAGCTCGGCCACGGCTTTGAGCAGGCGTTCATGAAGGGCGAATTGGGAAAACACGGGTACTGACCTCGAAGGGGAACATGGAACGACGGCATAGGGTAGCGGAGCCGGGGCTTACAAGCGAGCGAGATGCACCCAATGGCACTATACGGCCATCAGGCGCCGCCGGCTGATCCACACCGATAACAGAATGATCGACCCGCCCAAAGCCAGCCGCCCAAGGGGCTCGTTATGGTTCCACACTAGCAGGTTGAGCAGCAGCCCCACAGGCACGTGCAGGTTGTTCATCACCGCCAGGGTAGCGGCCGGTACCTGGCTGGCGCCCCTGTTCCAGGCATACATGCCAAAGGCTGTGGCCACCAGGCCAAGGAACAGGAGCACGCCCCATTGCAACGGCGCTGCAGGCAAGCGCGCGGGGTTGCCGAACACCAGAAATGCTGGCAGGGCCACCAGCAGCGCACCCACGAAGAAATAGCCGAACCCCTGATAATGTGGGCCGGACAGGGGGTGGCGTGCGAGCAAGCGTTTGTAAAGTACCTGCCCTGCCGCGTAGGTAAAATTGGCCACTTGCAACAACAAGAACCCGCCTAGGAAGTGCGCGCTGATGCCGTCGAAACGGATGACCGCCGCACCGGCTACCGCCACCAGAGCCGCCATTAACGCCCAGCCATTGAACCGCCTTTCCAAGGCGTCCTGAAGCAAGGTCACGTGTACGGGTGTAAGGATGGTGAACAGCAGCACCTCCGGCACTGTGAGTACACGAAAACTCAAGTACAGGCACACGTAAGTTACGCCGAACTGCAGCGCACCGATCAGCACCATACGCCGTATGAAAGGGGCTGCCAGGCTGCGCCAGCGAGTGAGGGGCAGGAACACTAGGCCGGCCATGATCACCCGTGCCAGTACGGCAAAATAGCTGTCCACCTGGCCGGCCAGGTATTCGCCGATCAGGCTAAAGGACAGCGCCTGGATAAGGGTCACAATAAGAAGGTAAGGCATGCGCGGGCCAGCTCGCAAAAGCGCGCGACCTTATCACGCCTTTGCGCTCACTTGATAAAACTTTGCCAAAAAGTAAGGCCAAACATCGAATTTCCTGTTTAATAAATACCCTATAATCCGGCAGACCTGTGCACATGAAAGCGCCCCGCGTGACCCTCGATCAATGGCGAACCCTTCAGGCCGTGGTAGACCACGGTGGCTTTGCGCAAGCGGCCAATGCCCTCCATCGGTCCCAGTCGTCTGTAAGCTACACCGTGGGCCGCATGCAGGAGCAGCTAGGCGTGCCGCTGCTGCGCATCGACGGTCGCAAAGCCGTGCTTACCGAAGCCGGGGCCGTGCTGCTGCGACGTTCGCGGCAGTTGGTCAAGCAGGCCAGCCAATTGGAAGACCTCGCCCAGCACATGGAGCAGGGCTGGGAGGCAGAAGTGCGGCTGGTGGTGGACGCCGCCTACCCCAATGCTCGCCTGGTGCGCGCCTTGAGCGCCTTCATGCCCCAGAGCCGGGGCTGCCGGGTTCGCTTGCGAGAGGAAGTACTGTCAGGCGTTGAAGAGGTGTTGCTCGATGGTAGCGCCGACCTGGCCATCAGCGGCTTCAACATACCTGGCTACCTAGGCACTGAAATGAGCGCTGTGGAGTTTGTGGCAGTTGCCCACCCTGACCACCCCCTGCACCGCATGAACCGTGAGCTGACCTTTCAGGACTTGGAAAGCCAGCTGCAGGTGGTGATTCGTGACTCCGGGCGGCAGCAGCCACGCGATGTCGGCTGGCTGGGTTCCGAGCACCGGTGGACGGTAGGCAGCCTGGCCACGGCCGCCAGCTTCGTAGGCAGCGGCCTGGGCTTTGCCTGGCTGCCGCGCCATATCATCGAACGGGAGCTGCGCGACGGCATGCTCAAGCCGCTTCCCTTGGACCAAGGCGGCACGCGGCACCCTGTTTTTCACCTTTATGCGAGTAAAGAAAAGCCGCTCGGGCCTGCCACGCAGATCCTTGTGCAGTGGCTACGCACGTTCGATACCGCGCCTTTGGACGCGCCCTTCCCTATCCCTGCTCAGCCCTGACACACACGACGGGAACACCTGCAGAACATAGGCAGTCCATAACAGGGTATCGAAGGGTCATCAGGTATCCTGTCGCGCTGCCTCGCGCAGTACACCGCCTATGCTTTAACCCTTAACCAAGGAAGCCTTACCTCCATGTTCAAACAACTCGTGCTGTCTGCCTGCTCTCTGGTGTTCGCCGCTACCCTTCACGCTGCACCGGCAAACAAGCCCCACGTCCTGTTGGATACCGACATGGGCCAGATCGAAGTCGAGCTGGACGCTGACAAGGCGCCCATCAGCACCAAGAACTTTCTGAGCTACGTGGACAGCGGCCATTACAACGGGACACAGTTCCATCGGGTTATCCCTGGGTTCATGGTTCAAGGCGGTGGCTATGACCGCAACATGAATGAGAAGCAGACCCAGGCACCTATCAAGAACGAAGCTGACAATGGTTTGAAGAACGTGACCGGCACCCTGGCCATGGCCCGTACAGCCGATGTGAACTCGGCCACCAGCCAGTTTTTCATCAACGTCAATGACAATGTGTCCCTGGACCACGGTGGCCGCGACTTTGGCTACGCTGTGTTCGGCAAGGTGGTCAAAGGCATGGATGTGGTCACGAACATTGTCCAGAGCCCTACCACTACGCGTGGCGGCATGCAGAACATGCCGACCAACCCGATCATGATCAAGACCGCAAAGCGCATCGACTGATCTGCGCCTTACCGCCCGGCCTCGGGCGGTTCTCAGACCTTGAGGGGATGCCCATGCTGTACCGCCGCTTTGAACAGTGGATCGACATTTTTCGTGACCCACCTACCGACGCACCGCCTGGCAAAGTCACCTCGTTCTACCTGTATTACCTGCGCCAGGTGTGGCCCAGCTTCGCAGCCCTGCTAGTCGTTGGCCTGATCGCTGCGCTAATCGAGGTGGCGTTGTTCAGCTACCTCAGTGACATCATCGATATGGTGAACAGCACCCCGCGCGAGAATTTCTTCAGTGAACACTGGGGTGCCTTGGCATGGATGCTGATCGTGGCCATGATTATTCGCCCGGTATTCGTGTGCCTTCACGATTTGCTGGTGCACCAGACCATCGCCCCAGGTATGACCAGCATGATTCGCTGGCAAAACCATAGCCATGTGCTCAAGCAGAGCATGAATTTCTTCCAGAACGATTTCGCAGGGCGCATTGCCACCCGCATCATGCAGACGGGCAACTCATTGCGTGACTCTGCAGTGCAGGCCGTGGATGCGCTGTGGCACGTCGCGATCTACGCCATAAGTTCCCTGGTACTGTTTGCAGAAAGCGATTGGCGGCTAATGATTCCACTGCTGGCCTGGATCTTCTGCTATGTAATCGCCCTGTGGTACTTCGTACCCAGGGTAAAGGAGCGCTCGGTGGTGTCTTCAGATGCCCGCTCCAAACTGATGGGGCGCATGGTAGACGGCTACACCAACATCACCACCCTCAAACTGTTTGCCCATACCAACCTTGAGCAGGAATACGCCAAGGAGGCCATGAGCGAACAAACCGAGAAAACCCAGCTGGCCAGCCGCGTTATCACCAGCATGGACGTAGTGATCACCACGTTGAATGGCTTGCTGATCGTCGGTACCACAGGCCTGGCCCTGTGGCTGTGGACCGAAAGCCTGCTGACCGTGGGCGCCATTGCTCTAGCTACGGGCCTGGTAATCCGTATCGTCAACATGTCTGGCTGGATCATGTGGGTGGTCAATGGGATTTTCGAGAACATCGGCACCGTACAAGACGGCCTGCAGACGATTTCCCAACCCCTGAGCGTGACCGACCTGCCCAACGCCCCCCCTTTGAAAATTGGCCAGGGCGGCGTTCGCTTTGAAGCAGCCGAATTCCACTATGGCAAGGTAGGGCGTGTTATCAGTGGCCTGGACCTGGAAATCAAGCCTGGCGAAAACATCGGGTTGATCGGCCCTTCGGGTGCCGGGAAGTCCACTGTGGTGAACCTGTTGCTGCGTTTGTACGACCTGGAAAGTGGTCGCATCCTGATCGACGATCAGGACATCGCCCATGTAAAACAGGAGAGCCTGCGTGAGCAGATTGGCCTGATCACGCAAGACACCGCCCTGCTCCACCGCTCCATCCGTGACAACCTGCGCTATGGCCGCCCCGAGGCCACAGACGAAGATTTATGGGAGGCTTTGCGCAAGGCGCGTGCGGACGAATTCCTGGCGACGTTGACCGATGCTCAGGGTCGCGTCGGCTTGGATGCTCATGTGGGCGAACGTGGTGTGAAGCTGTCAGGCGGCCAGCGGCAACGTATCGCCATTGCCAGGGTATTGCTAAAGAATGCGCCCATCTTGATCATGGACGAGGCGACATCCGCTCTGGACTCTGAGGTGGAAGCGGCAATTCAGGAAAGCCTAGAGACGTTAATGGAAGGTAAAACGGTGATTGCCATTGCGCACCGCCTCTCCACCATCGCGCAGATGGACCGTTTGGTGGTGATGGACAAAGGCCGAGTGGTGGAAGTGGGAACTCACACTGAGCTGTTGTCGCACAAGGGGTTGTATTCCCGGCTGTGGCGCCACCAGACCGGTGGGTTCGTTGGGGTGGACTGACCCATGTTCACACTGGACTTGTTCTCCGACCTGCCTCGCAGCACGGGCAGCCGGCAGCAACTAGGCCCTGGGGCCTGGTTGCTGGAAGGTTTCGCGCTGGCGTCTGCCTGTGAACTGGTAGACGCGGTTGAAGACGTGCATCAGGCGAGCCCACCCCGGCATCTGGTCACGCCCGGCGGTTTCACCATGTCTGTCGCCATGACCAATTGTGGCCGTTTGGGATGGACCAGTGACCTGCGCGGCTACCAATACACCCCCATGGACCCGCTTACACAACGCCCCTGGCCCACACTGCCGCCTATGTTCTTATCACTGGCTAAGCAGGCGGCCGAGGCAGCGGGTTATCCGGCCTTCACACCCGATGCCTGCCTTATCAACACCTACACAGCGGGTACTCGCCTCTCACTGCACCAAGACAAGGACGAACAAGACCTGAGTGCCCCTATCGTCTCTGTGTCTCTAGGGCTACCTGCTGTATTTCTGTTCGGTGGCGCCCGGCGCACAGACCCCGTACAGCGCTATGAGGTACGGCATGGAGACTGTAGTGGTCAACTGATCCCGGACACAGTTTTAAGGTTTTCTTCGGTTTTTGCCGGAGCCAACCCATCGTTAAATTGGTGGGGCCGGATCCAGTTGTA
>Ga0268349_1000011_pt1 | contig 51022 bp, 47 predicted proteins | sample G5R2_MAIN_18SEP2_FD_190164 | JGI IMG/M metagenome (GOLD analysis project Ga0268349, IMG submission 190164) | Phyllosphere microbial comminities from switchgrass, GLBRC, Michigan, United States - G5R2_MAIN_18SEP2017_LD1 | ecosystem: Host-associated > Plants > Phyllosphere > Phylloplane/Leaf...
GATTCATCTGCAATTTCGTAGCGTTTCGCCATCAGAGAAGCTCCCCCTTGATGGACGTGAACTCTACTGATTATGGGCGTAGGCGCTAGTTGAAATGGTATCGATCAATTTCGTACAGAGCCTAGAAAGACATTAGCCCATAGGCTTGAGGACACCCTAAAATTTAGGAGCGCCTTCTTTCACCAAGAATCAATAATAAAAATCTATAATTTGAAACTATTGACTACCAGCGCGCAGGCGTCTAGTTAATCCCATCGAACCTTCACGCTGTGATGCGCTTGTTACAGCATCATTTTTTTTAAGTGACGAAAAAGCTGCTTCAAGAATCAACTTGTATTTCTTATCTGAATCTATGCTATTTTGAGAAAATTTACTTTCTAATTCATCAATTTGATTTTGCATTCGGTTTCTTAGCTGTTCCGCAGTCTCTGGAACTGCTAAATTTTTCTCTGGCGCCACATCCTTTGCCGCAGCCTCGTCGTACTGATCTACTACACCCTGGAAATAACGCCGTATGTTTTCTTTGGATTTTTCCTGCAATCCCTTGGTAAGAAGATTAAGATCTCTCGAGGAGCTCGCTGCGGCTTGGTCAAGCTGAGTGGCTAAACCAGCGACTTCTCGTTTCAATGCAATGTGTACTTCACGAAGGAATAGTTTCGCGTCATCCCGGAAAGAATCATGCTTTTCGAGTTCTTCCATTATGAATGGGTGAATTTCTTTGAATATTTTATCCATTGCTCCAATCACACTTGGCTTATGAAGCCTGGCCATATCACTAACAATCAGATCTATATATTGCTTTATACGCTCACCATAAGCCTCTTTAGACCAGTTAGGAAACTTTATCGAAGCGGTGAAGCGACTTCCGAGCGCCTTATTTTTTACAAAATCAAAACCATGGTTAGTACAAATCACAACCATAGGCATTGCATTTGAACGAATCCTCAATCTTTCTACCGAGGGGTATTCAGAAGGATCAATAGTTAGTGCTTGCTTGAGCTCCTCCATTAAATGTAAATGGTTAGGAGGGTCGCCATCATCCTTAAATTTCACTTCGTCTATAAGAATTATCTCGTTAAGACTATCAGCATCTGTAATGCGCCCCTTGTGAGGCTCTGGAATAACTTCCAAGTCAGGGTCTTGATACGTACCAAATTTTTGTTGGGCTTTTCTGACGCCAGTGTGTATCAGAAACTCCTCAATTGACATTTTGATTACACGTGAATTAAGAAATTTCTTACCCGCTTGGTTTGTAACCCAGGTTTTCCCTGTGGAAGGAGGCCCATCAAAGAAGGCCACTACAGGCCCAACTTGTGGATTAACGGTAGAATAGCGGGCCAATGTGAATAGCGAATCGAGTTTATCTGTAAGCTCCTTATTAAGGAAGCTTTTGGTTAACTCATCTTGAGCACTCTGAATTTTCTCTGCTTTGACAGGGTCTCCATTGATACCCAGCTGGTAAGTATCCTTCATAGCAACCGGATAAGATAAATGTAAGTAAAGGCGATCAAATAATTTCTTAATCTGATTGTAGTCAGGAGCAAAAGCAGATCTTCCAATACCATCAATTTGACCGCGTAATTCTTCAAATGCACTATCGAATCGCTCACGCCGATCATCAGGCAACATGACACGTAATGGACCGACTTTTTCGCTCATCCGACGAAACGCGGTCTGTTTAATTTTAGCCTGATGATCAGCCCCCTGTTGTGGTACCACCAATGCCTTCAACAAAGCACTGATAGGTTCTCCCATACGGGTTAGTGCACCTGTAACTGCCTGCGTGAGTACCAAATTATTTGCCACGCCGCCTGCTGCTGCTGTCGTTAGATAACTGGCCAAATCTTTTTGTGTCTGCGAATCAGAGAGCATACTAGAAATATGCTTGCTAATCCAATTAGGATTATCCGCGTTAGCGAGCAATGAGACAGCATCTCCCGACCTTGATAGGATAGTAGTAGATACGAAATAAATAGCAGCCGTAACTACAACACTAGATGCAAATTGCGCCCCAAATTCTAGGCCTTCTTTTTTTCCAAGCTCCATTAGCCAATTCGATTTGGTACTAGTATCATTCCAAATGGAATCAAATATTTTTTTATTGCGTTCAAAATCTGTGAGTTTTAATGTTGAGGAATCAATAGGAGAAGAAGATCTGGATGATGATCCGCTTTCTAAGTCTGGATTACTGTCACGAGCTGCTTCAACATCATGTGTTGATTGGTTGCCTATTGCCCCGTAGCTATGCCTGCTAGCAGGGAGAAGCGAGCGATTAAACATAATGGTGATACCTTTAATAAGAGATTATGGATCCAACAAGGTATGATTAGTGGTTATTCGCAGGACCTGGTTCCATAATTAAAATATAATTTTTAATAAAACTTAACCTCGACCAATCACGGCTGAGCCGGCTCAATCCAAAGTTAAAATTTAATAGTAGGCAGCGATCCTCTATATGCGCTTGGTAAATGTAGAGTAAGTTATTATTTTTTACTTTGGTTAGCGGCAAAAACTGAGTGCAACACCTGACCTTTCAGGTACGGTGTACACGTGTCCTACCAAGAGCTCAGCATTGAAGAACGCATCACGAATGCGTGATGCCACTGCCACTTCTGCCGTACAGGGGTTCAGTGCGGCGTTGAACCGTATGCCGCTGGCTGCGCGTAAAACACTTACCTACGACCAAGGCCGCGAGATGGTGCGCCACGCTGAAATCACTCAACGCACCGGTGTTGCCGTGTACTTCTGCGACCCGCACAGCCCTTGCAGCGTGGTAGCAACGAGAACATTAATGGCTTGATCCGCCATTATCTGCCCAAGGGCACGGATCTGTCGGGTGTGAGCCAGGAGCAGCTGGACGCCATCGCTTACGAACTCAATATTCGGCCGCGTCAACGTTTTGATTACCTATGCCCTACCGAAATGATGACGCAGATGATGGCCAAGTCTCATGAGGGCCTATCCTTAACTCAATAGTCAGGTGTTGCGCTCAGCCTTTGAAACCGCCCCCTCTCAGCACCCCACCTCCCTTATGATGCCCCACACACCCCTCACCCACGGAACCTCCCATGTGCCTGATCGCATTCGCGTGGCGCCCTGGCCACGCCCAACCGCTTATCGTTGCTGCCAACCGGGACGAGTTCTACGCACGCCCCACTGCTCCCCTAGCGGCTTGGGCAGACGCGCCGGGAGTATGTGCCGGGCGGGACCTGGAAGCCGGTGGCACTTGGCTAGGTATCGGGCCTGCAGGTCGATTTGCGGCGGTGACCAACATCCGTGGCGGTGGAAAGACGCAGGGGCAGCGGTCCAGAGGTGAGTTGTGCGCGGCGTATCTGAAAGGCGACTGCTCGCTGCAGGCCTATGCCCACACCGTGCATGCCCAGGCAGGTGAGTATGGGGGGTTCAACCTGTTGCTGGGCGACAGGCAGGCGCTGTATTACCTCAGCAGCCATACCGCACCCGAGGCCCTGGGTGAAGGGGTATATGGGTTGTCCAACGCTGGCCTGAACACGCCTTGGCCCAAATTACTGAAGGCTCGTGCGGCCCTGGCAGACCATTTGGATGATACGCCGGACACGTGGTTCGACATGCTCGCCAACCCTGAACCTGCGGAGGATGCCTACCTTCCGCAGACGGGTGTGGGGCTTGTGACAGAGCGGTTGCTATCGAGCATATTCATTGCCAGTGAAACATACGGCACACGGGCCAGTACTGTGCTGGTTACCCAGGCTGATGGGGCGAGCACCCTGATCGAGCGTAGCTTTGGGCCTGGGGGCAGGCCATTGGGGGAAGTGGAACAGGTGGTTCCGGCCTAGCCTGGTACGGCTCAGGTGGGTAGTTCCCGGGCTTTGCCCGGCCCCACAGCCTCCAATGCGTGTCAGAGGCTTTTTGGGGCAGCCGGGTTGATCATCCGTGCCAGGCCCTGGTTTTTCAGGGCCAGTTGCAACGTACTGTGCACCAGTTGTGGGTTGTCGATTTTCATCAATTGGGCCAGCAGCTCGCAGGATTTTTCATGGCTGACCTGGCGCAGCATCCATTTTACCTTGGGCAGGTTGGTGGCGTTCATGGACAGGCTGTCATACCCCATGGCCATCAGTAGCACAGCAGCAGCAGGGTCGCCGGCCATTTCACCGCAGATGCTTACGGGTTTGCCCTCGGCATGGGCCTCGGTCACTACATGCTGCAGGGCCATCAGTACGGCCGGGTGCAGGTAGTCATACAGGTCGGCTACACGCGGGTTGTTGCGGTCCACCGCTAGCAGGTACTGGGTCAGGTCGTTCGAACCTACGGAGAGGAAGTCCACCTGGCGTGCCAAGTCCCGGGTCTGGTACACGGCAGCCGGGATTTCCACCATCACGCCAATCGGCGGCATCGGCACGTCGGTGCCTTCGTCGCGCACCTCGCCCCAGGCCCGATGCAGCAAGTGCAGGGCCTCTTCAAGTTCATGGGTGCCGGAAATCATCGGCAGCAGGATGCGCAGGTTGTCCAGGCCTTCGCTGGCTTTGAGCATGGCCCGCGCCTGCACCAGGAAGATTTCCGGGTGATCGAGCGTGACCCGAATGCCGCGCCAGCCCAGGAAGGGGTTTTCTTCCTTGATGGGGAAGTAGGACAAGGCCTTGTCGCCGCCGATATCCAGGCTGCGCATGGTAACGGGCAAGGGGTGGAAGGCGGCCAGTTGCTCGCGGTAGATCGCCGTCTGCTCTTTCTCGGACGGGAAGCGCTGGTTGATCATGAACGGCACTTCGGTGCGGTACAGGCCTACACCTTCGGCGCCACGCTGCTGGGCGCGGGCCACGTCGGCCAGCAGCCCGGTGTTGACCCACAGCGGCATACGGTGGCCGTCCAGGGTTATGCAGGGCAGCTCACGCAGCGCGTCCAGGCCTTTGGCCAGTTCGCGCTCTTCTTCCACCACGGCAGCGTATTGCTTGGTGAGGATGTCGCTGGGGTTGGTAAAGACCTCGCCGTGGTAGCCATCGACGATCATCTTGATGCCGTCGACCTTCGAGTACGGTAGGTCTACCAGGCCCATGACCGTAGGAATGCCCATGGCACGGGCCAGGATCGCCACGTGGGAGTTGCCGGAGCCCATTACAGAGATAAGGCCCACCAGCTTGCCTTCGGGCACTTCCCCCAGCATGGCGGGCGACAGTTCTTCACTCACTAGAATGGTGTTGTCCGGGTACACCAGGGTTTGCTGCCGCTCCTGCTGCAGGTAGGCCAGCAGGCGGCGGCCAAGGTCTTTCACGTCCGAGGCGCGCTCGCGCAGGTAAGCGTCGTCCATCAGCTCAAAGCGGTTCACATGCTCGGTGACCACCTGGCGCAGCGCGCCCTGGGCCCACTGGCCGGTCTTGATCACGTTGCGCACTTCACTGCCCAGCGAGGCGTCGTCCAGCATCATCAGGTACACATCGAACAGGGCACGCTCTTCTGGCCGAAGCTGGGTTGCCAGCTTTGCCGAGAGGGTGCGCATGTCGTTGCGCACCCCTTCCAGCGCTGTTTCAAACAGCTGTATTTCGGCCTGGATGTCCGTAACGGTACGGTCTGGCACCACCTCCAGGTCTGCTGGGGGCAACACCACTACCGCAGTGCCCACGGCAGCGCCTGGTGAGCCGGGAACGCCTACGAAACGGGCCTCCTGCGTGCCCTTGCCCTGGCGGCCCAGCCCACGAATGGAACCTGTGGCTTCGGCATGGGCGATAACGCCGGCCAATTGAGCACTCATGGTCACCAGGAAGGCCTCTTCGCCTTCATCGAACTGGCGGCGTTCCTTTTGCTGAATCACCAACACACCCACCACGCGACGGTGGTGGATGATGGGCGCACCCAGGAACGAGGCGTAGCGCTCTTCGCCCGTTTCGGCGAAGTAGCGATAGCGAGGGTGGTCTGCTGCGTTTTCGAGGTTCAGGGGTTCTTCACGCGTGCCGACCAGGCCCACCAGGCCCTCGTTGGGTGCCATGCTCACGCGGCCAATGGAGCGTTTGTTCAAGCCCTCAGTGGCCATCAGTACGAAACGGTTAGATTCCGGGTCCAGCAGGTACACCGAGCATACTTGGCTGCTCATGGCTTCCTGCACGCGGATGACAATGATCCCCAACGCCGTTTTGAGATCTTTGGCGGAGTTTACTTCCTGAACGATCTTGCGCAGCGTATTGAGCATGGCTCGGGGTCGAACTCCGTCGTCAGTCGCGCGATAACAGGCGTGGGGCCAATTCTTTCAAGGCCCGACGGTACACTTCCCGCTTGAAAGTGACCACCTGGCCCAGGGGGTACCAATAGCTGACCCAACGCCAGCCATCGAATTCCGGTTTTCCGGTCAGGTCCATCCTTACACGCTGCTCATTGGACACCAGCCGCAGTAGGAACCATTTCTGCTTCTGCCCTATGCACAGCGGCTGGCTATGGGTACGGACCAGCCGCTGTGGCAGGCGGTAGCGCAGCCAACCGCGGGTGCAGGCGAGGATTTCCACGTCCTGACGCTCAAGGCCGACTTCTTCATTAAGCTCGCGATACAAAGCCTGCTCGGGCGTTTCCTCAGGGTTGATGCCTCCCTGGGGAAACTGCCAGGCGTCCTGATTGATTCGGCGCGCCCATAGCACCTGGCCAGCATCATTGGTAAGGATGATGCCAACATTGGGGCGGAATCCATCGGGGTCGATCACGGCAGCAACCTCGCAAACGCATGTTCAGGCATTGTTCCACAAAGCTCGGCAGAGCGGCAACGAGGCGTTCAGCCTTATGTGCAGCATTCATAAAAGGCCGTATTCTGTGGGCCATTTCTGCCATTAATGCGAGCCAATTCATGCGCCTGGCCCTTTTTGACCTCGATAACACGCTGCTTGGCGGCGATAGCGACCATGCCTGGGGTGATTACCTGTGCGCAAAAGGCATACTGGACCCGGTGGCCTACAAGCAGCGTAACGATGAGTTCTACCAGGATTACCTGTCAGGCAAGCTGGATTTGCAGGCCTACCTGAACTTCAGCCTGGAGATTCTGGCGGCTACCGAGCCGGCACAACTCAAGCAATGGCATGACGCATTCATGCGCGAGTGCATTGAACCCATCATTTTGCCAAAGGCCCTGGCGCTGCTGGAAGAGCACCGTGCAGCAGGCGACAAGTTGGTGATCATCACAGCCACCAATCGTTTTGTTACGGGCCCTATTGCCAAGCGCCTGGGTGTTGAAACCCTGCTGGCAACGGAGTGCGAAATGAATGGGGATCGCTACACGGGCCGCAGTACAGACGTGCCCTGCTTCCGTGAAGGCAAGGTCACACGCCTGGAACGCTGGCTGGGCGAAAACGGCCTTAACCTGGAAGGCAGCTATTTCTATAGCGACTCGATGAACGACATGCCCTTGCTTGAGCGTGTAGCGCACCCCGTGGCCGTGGACCCGGACCCGGTGTTGCACGGCGAGGCCATGCGCCGGGGCTGGAAGGTTATTTCACTGCGCGAGTAAGTGCTTTCCCTGTAGCAGGCACCGCAGCGTGGTAGCCGCCCAGGTTCGCCCGCTGCGCGCGGGCTCCCACAAAAGGTAGGTGCTACCCGAGGAACAGCTGGTAGGCCGGGTTGTCGGTTTCATCCCAGAAGGGATAGGCGATCTCTTCGAGTGCAGCGATTACCTCAGGCCGCTCAGCCTCTGGAACCTGCAGGCCTGCTACTACGCGGCCATCTGCCGAGCCATGGTTGCGGTAGTGGAACATCGAGATATTCCAGCGCCCCCCCAGCTTGTTCAGGAAGTTGAACAGCGCACCTGGCCGCTCCGGGAATTCGAACCGCAACACCATCTCGTCGCTCACCTTCACCGCATGCCCACCCACCATGTGGCGTATGTGCAGCTTGGCCAGCTCGTTGTCAGTCAGGTCCTGTACGGGGAACCCCTGGTCGGTGAGGTTGGCGATCAAGGCTGAGCGTGGATCGCTGACGGGGTGCGTCTGCACGCCCACGAATATGTGCGCCTCGTGCCCACTGTGGTAGCGGTAGTTGAATTCCGTGATCTGCCGCTTGCCCACTGCTTCGCAGAAGGCTTTGAAACTGCCAGGCTGTTCAGGAATGGTGACGGCGATAATGGCTTCGCGCCCTTCGCCTAGCTCTGCCCGCTCAGCCACATGGCGCAAGCGGTCGAAATTGACATTGGCGCCCGAGTCGATGGCAATCAGCGTCTGCCCCGTGACGCCCCGGCTTTCCACGTATTTCTTGATGCCTGCAACACCCAGCGCACCGGCAGGTTCAGTAATGGAGCGCGTGTCGTCGAAGATATCCTTGATGGCCGCGCAGATCTCGTCGCTGCTCACCGTGATCACTTCGTCCACATAATGCTGGCAGATGTCGAAGGTGTGCTTGCCGATCTGCGCCACCGCCACGCCATCGGCAAACAGGCCCACTTGGGACAGTACCACCCGCTCTCCCGCAGCCATGGCCGCTTGCAGGCAGTTGGAGTCGTCCGGCTCTACGCCGATGATCCGCACTTCAGGCCGCAGGTATTTCACATACGCCGCGATACCGGCGATCAGCCCGCCGCCACCGACCGGCACGAAGATGGCGTCCAGCGGCCCGCGGTGCTGACGCAGGATCTCCATAGCCACCGTGCCCTGGCCGGCGATGGTGTCAGGGTCGTCATACGGGTGAACGTATACGTAGCCCTGCTCTTCCACCAGCTTGAGGGACCAGGCCAGTGCCTCAGGGAAGGAATCGCCTTGCAGTACCACTGTGGCGCCACGCGAGCGAACCCCTTCGATTTTGATCTCTGGGGTGGTGGTGGGCATCACGATCACTGCCTTCACACCCATTTCGCGAGCGGCCAGTGCCAGGCCCTGGGCGTGATTGCCCGCTGAGGCGGTCACTACACCACGGCTGCGCTCCGCGTCGGTCAGGTGAGACAGCTTGTTGTAGGCGCCCCGGATCTTGAAGGAAAACACCGGCTGCAGGTCTTCGCGCTTGAGCAGTACCTGGTTTTGCAACCGTCGCGACAGCTGGTTGGCGGGCTGCAAGGGGGTTTCAACGGCCACGTCGTAAACGCGCGAGGTGAGAATCTTCTTTACGTACTGTTCGAGCATGGGCGCACAGGGTCACTGCTGAGAGGTACAGGGCTTGTGAGTCTAACCCAGCGTTCTGTGCCGCCACCACACTCAAAGGCCATCGATGGCTATAATGCTGCCCCTTCTTGAACACCAGCCGCTTGCGGAGCCCTAGCATGACCCAGGATCAACTCAAACAGGCCGTGGCCCAGGCGGCCGTCGATCACATTCTGCCCGGCCTGAACGACAAGAGCATCGTCGGCGTAGGCACCGGGTCGACTGCAAATTTGTTCATCGACGCCCTGGCCCGCCATAAGGGTGCCTTCGATGGTGCAGTCGCCAGCTCCGACGCCACGGCCGCACGCCTCAAGGGCCATGGCATTCCCGTGTATGACCTCAATGCAGCAGGCGAGCTGGAGTTCTACGTGGACGGCACCGATGAGAGCGACGAGCGCCTGCACCTGATCAAGGGCGGCGGCGCGGCCCTGACGCGGGAAAAGATCGTGGCGGCGGTGGCCCGGCAGTTCATCTGTATTGCCGACGCCAGCAAGCTGGTCCCTGTGTTGGGGCAGTTTCCGTTACCCGTTGAAGTAGTGCCCATGGCCCGCAGCCACGTAGCTCGCGAGCTGGTGAAACTGGGAGGCGATCCGGTGTACCGGGACGGCGTGCTGACAGACAACGGCAATATCATCCTTGACGTACACAACTTCCACATCACCGACCCCGTGGCGCTGGAAGCCAGCATCAACCAGATCGTGGGGGTAGTGACCAACGGCCTGTTCGCCGCGCGCCCTGCCGACCTGCTACTGCTGGGTACTGCCGAGGGTGTGAAGCGGTATACCCGCTGAGGCTAATGAGCGGGCTGCGGCTCAAAACGATAAAACAGATTCGGCTCGCTCACGATATATAAAGTGCCCTCGGCATCCATGGCGATACCTTCGGCTTGGGGCACATTGCGCTTTAAGCCGGCCGCCCCCGCGACCAGCGACAGGCTGGCCACCGGCTTGCCGCTGGTGTTGAGCTCAACCAGCACCCGCGATTCGTCGGAGACCACCATCAGGTGCCCCGTGCGGGGGTCGAACTGCAGGCTGGACAGGTCTTTCACGAACATGGCCCGGTCCCGCTCCGGGTTTTCCGCGATGCTAACGGCAACAGGCCCTGCCCCACCCATGGGAAACCCGCTCACTTCATAGATGCGCACCGGGTCGCGCTCCTTGGCCACGAACAGGCGCTTGCTGGCGCCGTCATAGGCCAGGCCCTCGAAACCTTTGTTGCCATTGAGGCCTAACCCCAATGAAAGATGGTGCGCATCGGCTGCATTCAGGCGCTGGGTGTGATCGTCCACTTCCACCTGCACCAGCCGCTGCTGCCGCTCATCACTGATCACGTAAGTGCCAGGGGCGATGTATTCCACCGCTTCAGGGTCATCGAGCCCCTCAAGCGGAATGCGCCGCAACACCTCGCCTTCCAGCGAAAGCTCTATCAGCTCTGGCTGTTTATTGGTGACGGTAAAGAGGGTGTTACGATCCGGGTCATAGGTCAGCGCCGAAATATTGTCCAGGCCTGCCAAGGGCAGGGCCTCGAGCGTAACCCGGTAATGGTCAAGCCCTATGGCAGACGTATCGGAAGAAAACCACCGGCTCACCTCGAACCAGAGCCGAGCAGGCAAAGGGGACCGGTAGGCCAGGCTGGCGCCTAACACCAACACAGCAAGGAACAGACAAAAACGCACAGGGCGAGCAGATAATAGCGAGAGCATGGAGGTATCGTTCAGGAAGAAACCTGCCGATAAAACCATATTTCCCTGAAGCGCGACTTAAGCGCAGGCCTATTTTTTCTTGAAGGCGTAGAACAGGTTAGGTTCACTGACCATATACAGCGTGCCCTGCTCGTCCAGCGCAACACCCTCGGCACGAGGAATGGTGTTCTTGATGCCATTGAAGCCACCGAGCAAGGCCATGAAGCTGACCGGCTTGCCTTCTGGGTTGGCCTCCATCAACAGGTGCGAATCGGCTGAAAGCAGTAGAAGGTTACCCGTACGAGGATCGATATCCATGGCCGACAAATTGCGCATGTCCAAGGCATCGCTGGCCACGGGCTGCTTGTCTACGACAAAGCGGCCGTTGTCTGCCTGCTTGAGGCTGAACAGTTCTAGCGGGCGCTCCTGCCCCAACAACAGTCGCTGATGCTTGGCATCCCAGGCAACACCTTCAAACCCTTTGTTCTGGTTGGGGGATGTGCCTAGGTCCACGGCCGGAAACGCTTGGTAGTTCAGGGTTGTTGTCTCTGGCTGTACGGTAACCACCACCAAGGTATGCAGGCGCTCATCGGTAATTGCCAGGCGCCCGTCACCCAGCATGGCCACACCCTCCGGGTTGGCCCAGCCCACAAGGGGAATCTTGCGCAGCACATCCCCTTGCAGGCTCAGTTGAACCAGAAACGGATGTTTACCCATCACCGCGTACAGGGTATGGCTGACCGGATCGTAGGTCAGGTCCGAGGCCTCGTCGTCTTCCATGCCAGGCAGCGGCTTGGCATCGATGGTGGCGCGGTAACCCGGTAGCCAGACCGCTTGTGCCTGCTCGGCCGGGGAAGTGAAGTACTCCTTGAACCACAACACCGCGCGATCGTCCCAGTGCAACACGGCCGCGATCACGTAGGCCACTATCAGCACCAAGGCGCTTAGCAATAACCGCCGGCGATCCGGCGAGCGCCGGCTACCAAGGGCGTTGGGCGAAGTGGCAGTGCTGGACATAAGCGTTACCTGCGGTCGGGTGCGGAATGCTGGCGTATTATCCGTACCCGATGTGAAAAAATCGGGAAACCCGACCGCTTCGAACTCAACGCTTCAGAGCACTCGGGTTTCGACGCGAGTGGCGCCTGGCAACTCGATCACTAGTTCATCACCGCTCGCCAACGGGCCAACGCCTACAGGTGTGCCGGTGAGCACCACATCACCCGCTTGCAGCGAGAATTGGGCTGCCATGTGCTGGATCATCGGCACGATGGCATTGAGCATCATCCCGCTGTTACCGTCCTGCCGAACCTCGCCGTTTAAGGTAAGGCGTACAGGAATGTCGGCCAGGTCCGGAAACTGGCTGGCAGGGACGAAGGGCGACAGCACACAAGCACCGTCGAATGACTTGGCGATTTCCCAAGGCAGGCCTTTTTCCTTCAGCTTCGCTTGCACGTCACGCAGCGTAAGGTCCAGGGCAGGTGCGAAACCGGAAATGGCGTCTCGCACTTCTTCCTCACTGGGCTGGTTGGACAGCGGCTTGCCCAGCAACACGGCAATTTCGGTTTCATAATGGACCGACCCACGGCCTTCGGGAATCTTGAACCCGCCCTCGGCGGGCACAACGCAACTGCCCGGCTTGATGAACAACAAAGGCTCGGTGGGCACCGGGTTGTTCAGCTCTGCGGCATGCTCGGCATAATTGCGGCCAATGCACACCACTTTCCCTAACGGGAAATGAATGTGGGCGCCGTCGGCGTACTGGTGCTGGTAGTTCATGATCGACCCCTTAGTAACACTCAAGCAGATAAGCGAACCCGTAATTCTCTCATACGCTGCCTGAGGCATCTTCACGTCTGAGCGCGGGCGTCAAGGAAGGCGAACATGCTAGCATAAGCCCCCGCTGCAGGGCTGCTCAGGTGCAGCGCGCACGTAGCGGTCGTTCTTCTCCCCGCCATTTTTTCGGAACCAGGTTTAAGCAGATGAGCAAGACTTCTCTCGACAAGAGCAAGATCAAGTTCCTTCTTCTCGAAGGCGTACACCAGACTGCCGTGGACACGCTCAAGGCGGCCGGTTACACCAACATCGAGTACCACTCCAGCTCCCTGCCCGAAGCGGACCTCAAGGCCAAGATCGCCGATGCCCATTTCATCGGTATTCGTTCGCGTACGCACCTGACCGAAGAGCTGTTCGACTGTGCGAAAAAACTGGTAGCGGTCGGCTGCTTCTGCATTGGAACCAACCAGGTCGACCTCAACGCTGCCCGTGAACGCGGTATTGCCGTCTTCAACGCGCCCTACTCCAACACCCGTTCAGTGGCCGAGCTGGTACTGGCCGAGGCCATTCTGCTGCTACGGGGCATCCCTGAAAAGAACGCCTCCTGCCACCGCGGTGGCTGGATCAAGAGTGCCGCGAACTCGTTCGAGATCCGTGGCAAGAAGCTCGGCATCGTCGGCTATGGTTCGATCGGTACGCAGCTGTCCGTACTGGCCGAGGGCCTGGGCATGCAGGTGTTCTTCTATGACCCGCTGACCAAGCTGCCGCTGGGCAACGCTACACAGGTGCCTACGCTCAAGGAGCTGCTGGGCCTGGCGGACATTGTGTCGCTGCATGTACCTGAGTTGCCGTCCACCAAGTGGATGATTGGCGAAGAAGAAATCCGCGCCATGAAAAAAGGCGGCATCCTGATCAACGCGGCCCGCGGCACCGTGGTGCGCCTGGAAGCTTTGGCCGAAGCAATCAAAGACAAGCACTTGATCGGCGCAGCCATCGACGTGTTCCCGGTGGAGCCGCGCTCCAACGAAGACATTTTCGAGAGCCCTCTGCGTGGCCTGGACAACGTGATCCTCACCCCGCATATCGGTGGCTCCACCGCCGAAGCCCAAGCCAACATCGGGCTGGAAGTGGCAGAGAAGCTGGTCAAGTACAGCGACAACGGCACTTCCGTATCGTCGGTCAACTTCCCTGAAGTGGCTTTGCCGGCTCACCCTGGCAAGCATCGCCTGTTGCACATCCACGAGAACATCCCGGGCGTGCTGAGCGAGATCAACAAGGTGTTTGCGGAGAATGGCATCAACATCTCCGGTCAGTTTCTGCAAACCAACGAAAAGGTTGGCTATGTCGTCATTGACGTGGACGCCGAATACTCGGACCTGGCACAGGCCAAGTTGCAGCACATTAACGGCACCATTCGCTGCCGCGTATTGTTCTGATGGCATCGGCCGCCCTGAAAGGGGCGGCGTACGCTACAACGTGAGCATGTGAGCTTCACTGTGCCTCACAAAGGCAGCTCGCCCCGGCGGCGCAACCAGCCGGTCAGCGAGCGCCGCTCCCGCATGGCCGGCATCACTTCATGGGGAACCTGCCCAGACATGAAGGCCACGAATGCGCCCCCCGTAGGCACCACATCATGCACTCGCTGATCAGGCAGGTACAGGCGCAGCTGGCCGCCGTCTTCGGGTAACCAGGCGTCATTCAAATACAGAACGGTGGACACCACGCGTCGATCATCATCGTTGAAGCGGTCCAGGTGGCGTGTGTAATAGCCACCCTGTGGGTAGCAGGCAAAGTGCCCCTCAAAATCCTCCAGCCCTAGGTAAAGGGACTGGTTCAAGCTCTGCCGCAAGCAATTCATCAGTGTGAGCCAGCTGTCGACGGGAGCAGACTGCCCTGGCTCCACCCAGTCGATAGCGTCGCCGCGGATACCTTCGCGAACCTGAGCGCCGACGCCACGCCCTGTCGCTGCAGGCGTAAGCAGCCCATCGGCCGCCCGGCGCTGGCAATCCGTGGCCAAGGCCTGGGTGAGCGCTGGCGGAAGGAAAATAGTGTGATGCGACCAGCCATGATCGGCGAGGTCGGAAGCGATACGCGTGAACAATGGGTGATCGAGGGCTATTTTCATCGACACATGTTAGCGATCCGCCCGTGAAACAAACAGCACCTACGAAGCGCAGGCCGAGTTTCATCGGCTACTGCCTTGCCTCTCTCGACAAAGGCCGCCCTTGACACAGACAATAGCGCCCTGCCGACAGGAGTCCTTCATGCGTCGTTTTCTTTTCGTTGTGTTGATGTTCTGCGCCTTGCCGGCGTGGGCAGACCTCCACGACGCGCTTTACAAGGCTGCCGGCTGGCCAGAACAACGTGCTCATTTCACCGATGCGCTAAAGGCGGCTCAGCAACGCTACCAGAACAGCCTTCCACCGGCGGTGTTCCAAGCCTTGGTAAATAACAGCAACCAACGTTTTTCAGCCCAGACCGTCGATCAACGTGCTGAAGGCAGCCTGCGCCAGGCACTGGCAAACCCTCAGCCCGCCTTAACGTTCTTCCAGTCCCCATTGGGCCGCAAAGTAGTGGCGGCCGAGTTGCTGGCTACCCGCCCGGACCAACTGGCGCGCAATGCTCAGGGCCTGCCGAAGATGCAGGCCAGCGATACCCGCCAGTTGCTCATTGGCCACCTTTCCCGCGCCTTGCCTGCGCGTGAAGCAGGCGCCGAGGTGAGCCTGGCGATTGCAGGCGTGGCGGCTGACAGCCTCAGCTCAATGATTCCTGGGCTGCTAGGGGGCGCGCCGGCCCAGAGCATGCTCAATGGCCAACGTGAACGGTTGATGCAGCAGATTGGCACAGACCTGGACAACACCCTGTTGTACGTCTACCGAGGCCTTAGTGACCCGGAGCTGGAGGAGTTTGTGAACTTTGCCGAATCGCCGGAGGGGCATGCGTACTACCAGGCCGCACTGGCGGCGGTAAAGGCGGGGTTGGCGGTCGAGGCGCGATAGCGGGCACTGTTCGCGGGCTTTGCTGGAAGGCCAGCCCCCTGCTCCAACAGGGGCTATGCCTGTGGGATCGGGCGTAGCCAACGGCGGAGATCGGGAACCTGACGCATACGCCGTTACATCAGTCAAAAATACTGCTCCAGAAACGGCAGGTATTGCGCGCGTATATAGTCCGCCTCGTTGGCCAGGTGATGTCGGGCCGGAGGCAGGCGTAACACTTCGGGCTGCTTGAACTTGCGCTCCAGCACCTGCAGGTTGTGCCGCCAGTCCACTGTCATGTCCTGCTCTCCCTGCACGATCAGTGGCGTAAGCGTGCACGCGGGCGCCGCCTCGATCCGGCGTACCCACTCCACCAGCGCCCCTACCCACGCCGTTGGCAACCTCAAAGGCTGCAAAGGGTCTGCCTGTAGAAAGGGCAAAAAGGCCGGGTCGTTGCTATTCTCGCTGAAGCGCCGGGCAATACCGTCCACAAAAGGGCTAAGCACGTGATAGCTCAACTGGGACCAGCCCCAGGCACGTGGGCGAACCAGAGGCGCCAGCAACATGAGGCGACCGTCCACAGGGCTGCTACTGCCTTTATGCAGCGCATGGTCGATCAGGATCGCACCCCCAGTGCTTTGCCCTAACGCATGCCAGGGCCGTGGCAGGCCCAGGGCTTGAGCTTGGGCAAACAACCCATCAAGGGTGGATTGGTAATGGCCAAAGTGTCGAATACTGGCGCGTGGCCCGCTGGACAGCCCATGCCCTGGCAGGTCGCATGACACCACCGCCAGCCCGCAACCCAAGGCCCAGGCGATCACATGGCGGAACAACCCCATGTGATCGTAGAAGCCGTGCAACAGAAACAGCGTGCCCCGTGGCTGACGAGGCAGCCATACCTGGCACACCAGTTCGAACCCCTCGGCTTCAAAGCGCCCCAGAAGCGTATCGAACCGCACGGCACTGCCTGGCAGGTCCAAGCCGTAAAAACGCTGATACGCTGCGCCTTGCTGGCAAGGCGCACACGTCTCGTTGAGCAAGGAAAGGCTGGCGCGCAGCCGATCAGGATGGAAGGTCGCAGTCATCAAGTTCACCCGGTTGTACGGGCAACCCTACCCCTGCCCACGGCTATTGAACAAGCACCTTCAGGCCGAAACCACCTCAGGCCTGGCACGGCGCGGGTCTGGCTGTGACGAGTTGGCTACGGCCGCTTCCTCGATAGCCTGCTGAATGGCCCGGCGACGTCGCTCTTCGGCACGGCGGCTGAAGAACCACACAAAGAACGTGAAGACAGACACCACCAGCAGAATAAGGCTGGCGATGGCATTGATCTCCGGCTTCACGCCCAGGCGTACCTGTGAGAACACTTCCATGGGCAGCGTAGTGGAACCCGGGCCGGCCACAAAGCTTGCCAATACCAGGTCGTCCAGCGACAGCGCGAAAGACATCATGCCGCCTGCTGCGAGCGAAGGCGCGATCATCGGAATGGTAATCAGCAGGAATACCTTCCAAGGCCGGGCGCCCAGATCCATGGCTGCTTCTTCGATGGACAGGTCCAGTTCACGCAGGCGGGCCGACACCACCACGGCTACATAGGCCGCACAGAAGGTGGTGTGCGCAATCCAGATAGTCGGCACCCCACGCTCCTGCGGCCAGCCGATCACCTGTGCCATGGCCACGAACAGCAGCAGCAATGACAGGCCGGTGATCACTTCAGGCATCACCAGGGGCGCCGTGACCAGGCCACCAAACAGGGTGCGGCCCTTGAAGCGAGGTACACGCGTTAGCACAAATGCCGCCAGCGTTCCCAAAATGACCGAGGAAATGGCGGTGTAGGTGGCAATTTCCAGGGAACGGAAGACCGCGCTCATCAACTGGTCGTTGTGCAACAGCCCTTGATACCACTTCACCGACCAACCGCCCCACACTGTCACCAGCCGGGAGGCGTTGAACGAGAAAATCACCAGGATCAGCATGGGCGCATAGATGAAGATCAACCCTGCCCACAGCATGAAGGTGGAGAACCGGAAACGAAACGTCATAGCTTGCCCTCCAGCTCTTTGGCCTGGCTACGGTTGAACAGCAGGATCGGAATGATCAACAGCACCAGCATTACGACCGCCAATGCGGACGCCACCGGCCAATCGCGGTTGTTGAAGAACTCCTGCCATAGCACCTTGCCGATCATCAGGGTTTCCGGACCACCCAGCAGCTCAGGAATCACGAACTCGCCTACCACAGGAATGAACACCAGCATGCAGCCGGCGATGATGCCGTTCTTCGACAGCGGCACGGTGATTTTCCAGAAATTGTTGAAGCGGCTGGAGCCTAGGTCCGACGCCGCTTCAAGCAGGCTCTGGTCGTGTTTCACCAGGTTGGCAAACAGCGGCAGGATCATGAACGGCAGGTACGAATACACCACGCCAATGTACACCGCCAGGTTGGTATTCAGGATCTGCAGGGGCTGATCGATCACGCCCAGGTACATCAAAAAGCCATTGAGCAAGCCGTTGTTGCTCAACAGGCCCATCCACGCATACACGCGGATCAGGATGGCCGTCCAGGTGGGCATCATGATCAGCAGCAGTAGGACCGTTTGGGTTTCTTTCTTGGCAATGGACATGGCGTACGCCATGGGATAGCCGATCAACACACACAGCAGGGTGCTGAAGAACGCCATTTTCAGGGAGCCGAAATAGGCCGCGAAATAGAGGTCGTCGTCGCCCAGCAGCAGGTAGTTGGCCAGGTTGAGGGCGATATTGATCTTGCCCTCGGCGTACTGCCAGATGTCCGTGTAGGGCGGAATGGCCACGTCGGCTTCGGCAAAGCTGATCTTCAGTACGATGAAGAACGGCAGCATGAAGAACAGGAACAGCCAGATGAATGGGACACCAATTACCCATTGCCGGCCGCCGGGCACCCAGCGGTTGTAGATGCGCTTGATTTTTTTTCGGTTCATGAACGAAGCACCACGCCGCTGTCGTCTTCCCACCACACGAACACTTCATCGTCCCAGGTAGGTCGGGCTCCGCGGCGCTCTGCGTTGGCCACGAAGGATTGCACGATCTTGCCGCTAGGCAGTTGCACGTAGAACACCGAGTGCCCGCCTAGGTAGGCAATGTCATGCACCTTGCCACGGGACCAGTTGTGCTCGGTGGTAGGCTGCTCGGTGGTCACCAGTAGTTTTTCCGGCCGTAGGGCGTAGGTCACGCTCTTGTCTTCAGCCGCCGTACTCACGCCATGGCCCACATAGATGCTACGTTCAAGCTCCGGTGAACTGATCAAGACATAGCCTTCCATGTCCTCGACCACCTGGCCTTCGAACAGGTTGACGTTACCGATGAACTCGCACACCAGGCGGCTGGTCGGCGTCTCGTAGATGTCCACCGGGCTGCCGATCTGAGCAATCCAGCCCAGGTGCATGATCGCCACGCGCTCGGCCATGGTCATGGCCTCTTCCTGGTCGTGGGTCACCATCACACAGGTAACGCCTACGCGCTCGATGATCTGTACCAGTTCCAGCTGCATTTCCGAGCGCAGCATCTTGTCCAGGGCGCCCATGGGCTCGTCGAGCAACAGCAGCTTGGGCCGCTTGGCCAGGGAGCGCGCCAGGGCCACACGCTGGCGCTGCCCACCTGACAACTGATGCGGCTTGCGCTTGGCATACTGCGTCATGTGCACCAGCTTGAGCATTTCCGCTACGCGCGCATCAATTTCGGCGCTAGGCATCTTGTCCTGCTTCAGGCCGAAGGCAATGTTCTGCGCCACTGTCATGTGCGGAAACAGCGCATAGGACTGGAACATCATGTTGATGGGCCGCTTGTAAGGCGGCATATCAGTAATGTCCTCACCATCCAGGAAGATCCGGCCTTCCGTGGGCCGCTCGAAGCCGGCCAGCATGCGGAGCAAGGTCGACTTGCCCGACCCGGACCCGCCCAGCAGGGCAAAGATTTCGCCCTTGTGGATCTGCAGGGAAACGTCGTCTACAGCGACCGTTTCATCGAATTTCTTGGTCACCCGATCGATCTTGACCAACACCTCTTTGAGGTGCTGCCCGCCTTCGAGGGCTTTCTTGTAGGCACTGGAGGCAACGGCCATCAACGAACTCCCAACTTGTTCACGCGCCCGCCCAAAGTGGCGGGCAAAAGGTTAATTACTTGCCTGTCTTGATGCGCGTCCAGGAACGGGTCATCAAGCGCTGAATGTTTGGCGGCAGCTCATGGTTCACATATGCCTTGTCGAGCACGTCCTGTGGCGGGTACACCGCAGGGTCTTCGCTTACGGCTTTGTCCATGTCGGCTCGCGCCTCAGGGTTCGGGTTGGCATAGCCCACATAGTCACTGACCTGCGCAATCACCTTTGGCTCAAGCATATAGTTGATGAAGGCATGGGCGGCTTTCACGTCCGGCGCATCTGCAGGAATGGCCAGCATGTCGAACCAGAGGTTGCCGCCTTCCTTTGGAACGGCATAGGCAACGTTCACGCCGTTCTTGGCTTCCTTGGCACGGTTGCGCGCCTGGAATACATCCCCGGAGAAACCGGCTGCAACACAAATGTTGCCCGCTGACAGGTCGGTGATGTACTTGGAGGAATGGAAGTAGCGAATATAGGGCCGAACAGCCAACAACTTGGCTTCTGCCTTTTTGTAGTCATCGGGGTTGGTGCTGTTGGGGTCCAGCCCCAGGTACTGCAGAACGGCCGGCATCATCTCGTCCGGGGAGTCGAGGAACGCTACGCCACACTTCTGCAGTTTCTTCATGTTCTCGGGCTCGAACAGCACAGCCCAGGAGTCGATCTTGTCTGTACCCAGCGCGGCCTTCACCTTGGCCACGTTATAGCCGATACCGTTAGTGCCCCACAGGTAAGGCACAGCGTATTGGTTACCTGAGTCGTTGGCTTCCAGCCGTTTCATCAGCGCAGGGTCCAGCTTGTTCCAGTTCGGTAGCTGGCTGCGGTCGAGCTTCTGGAATACGCCGGCTTTTATCTGCTTTCCGAGAAAGTGGTTGGACGGCACCACGACATCATAGCCGGTACGCCCCGCCAGCAATTTGCCTTCGAGGGTTTCGTTGGAGTCGAACACGTCATAGGAAGGCTTGATACCTGTCGCTTTCTCGAAGTCGGCCAGGGTTGTCTCGCCAACATAGTCAGACCAGTTGTAGATCTTCACCTGCCCCGCTGCCTGGGCGCCGACTGCAAGGGCCAGGCCGGTGGAGAGCAGGATCGCTTTGCCAATTAGGGAGTGAGACAAATGTGTATCCTCTCGAAACGTGTTCTTTTCAGACGGCGATCAACCGACCGGAATGCGGAACCGGCGCGCAACTTACCTTCCATAAAGCAATTGGGCAAAATGAATTCTTTAAAAATCCGAAGGATAGGTCCGGTTGCCTGCCCGCCAAGCGGCGGGACAGGCCTCCAAGCCGACCGGTTTTACTTGCCCGACTTGATCTTGGTCCAGCTACGGGTCATCTCGCGTTGAGTGGCCGCCGGCAGGTCCGAAATCGCGTAGAACTTGGCTTTCACGTCGTCTGATGGGTAGATGTTGGGATCAGACTTGATCGCCTCGTCCACGAACTGAGTGGCCGCCTTGTTGCCGTTCGGGAACTGCACAGCGTTGGTGATTTCAGCCATCACTTGCGGCTTGAGCAGGAAGCTCATGAACTTATAAGCGCCCTCGACGTTCTCGGCATCCTTGGGAATGGCCACCATGTCATAGAAGGTGCCTGCACCTTCCTTGGGAATGGTGTAGCTGACCTTCACCTTGCCGCCCGCTTCTGCCGCACGGGACTTGGCCTGCTGTACGTCACCCGAGTAGCCCACGGCCACGCAGATGTTGCCGGTGGCCAGGTCCGAGATGTACTTGGACGAGTGGAAGTACGTGATGCTGGGGCGAATGCTCAGGAACAGCTCTTCAGCTTTCTTCAACTCGTCCTTTTTCTGGGTATTGGTTGGCAGGCCCAGGTAATGCAGTGCCACAGGCAGCATTTCGGTCGGTGAGTCCAGGAAGCTCACGCCGCAGGACTTGAGCTTGGCGATATTCTCTGGCTTGAACAGTGTGTCCCAGGAGTCGATCTTGTCCACGCCCAGCGCAGCCTTGACCTTCTCAGGGTTGTAACCGATACCGATAGTGCCCCACATATAAGGGAAGGCATGGGCGTTGCCGGGGTCGCTGGCGTCACCTACCGCCTTGAGCAGCGACTCGTCCAGGTTTTTCCAGTTAGGCAGCTTGGCCTTGTCCAGTTCCTGGTAAACGCCAGCCTTGATCTGCTTGGCCAGGAAGTTGTTGGACGGCACCACAATGTCGTAACCGGACTTGCCCGCCAACAGCTTGGCTTCCAGGGTCTCGTTGCTGTCGAACACGTCGTACACCACTTTGATGCCCGACTCGTCTTCAAATTTCTTCACGGTGTCTGGTGCGATGTAGTCCGACCAGTTGTACACATGAAGCACCTTGTCGTCAGCGTGCACTGCCCCGACTACGACCCCCATCAATGACATGGCGAGCAGTGTCTTGCCAAATTTCTTCATCCGTCATGCTCCAAATTTTTTGATAACCACCTGTTGGGCGTCGGCGCCTTACCAGTCGGCGGTACGCTTGATCAAGCGTACCGCCGCACAGCCTAGCATTTAGCCATAAACTGCATTAAGCGTAAGGTCCAGGCACATGCGTGCTTTGGTCACCAACTCGTCAATTTCTTCGCGGTTGATCACCAAGGGCGGCGCAATGATCATGGTGTCGCCCACGGCGCGCATGATCAGCCCGTTGTCGAAACAGAACTGCCGACAAATCATGCCTACGCCTTGGCCCTCGTATCGCTGGCGCGTTGCCTTGTCTTTTACCAGTTCGATAGCGCCAAGCATGCCCAACCCCCGGACCTCGCCTACCAGCGGGTGGTCTGCGAGTTCACGCAGGCGCTTTTGCAAGTACGGTGCCGTTTCGGCTTTAACTCGCCCTATGATGTTTTCGTCATGGAGCAGTCGCAAGTTGGCCAGGCCAACGGCAGCGGCCACCGGGTGGCCAGAATAGGTAAAGCCGTGATTGAAGTCGCCGCCTTCGCTGATGACCTTGGCCACGCGATCCCGAACGATTACACCACCCATAGGCACATAACCGGAGGTCAGGCCTTTGGCAATGGTCATCAGGTCTGGCTCAAGGCCGTAGTAATCACTGCCGAACCACTCGCCAGTGCGGCCAAAGCCACAGATCACTTCGTCGGCCACGAACAGGATGTCGTACTTGGCCAGGATTTCCTTGATGCGCGGCCAGTAGCTGTCCGGCGGAATGATCACGCCACCAGCGCCCTGAATCGGCTCGGCAATGAATGCGCCGACCTGGTCCACGCCTAGCTCCAGAATCTTCTCTTCCAGCTGGTTTGCGGCCCATACCCCAAAGGCGTCGGGCGACAGGTCGCCGCCTTCGCCGTACCAATAGGGCTGGGCAATGTGCACGATGCCCGGGATGGGCAGGTCGCCTTGTTCGTGCATACCGGACATGCCGCCCAGGCTGGCACCGGCGACGGTCGAACCGTGATAGCCATTGACGCGGCTGATGATGGTTTTTTTATGCGGTTTGCCTTGCAGTGCCCAATAGTGGCGAACCAGCCGCAGCACCGTATCGTTGCCTTCGGAGCCGGAACCGGTGAAGAACACATGGCTCATGCCTTCAGGTGCCACATCAACCACGGCCCGTGCCAGTTCCAGCGCAGGTGGGTGAGCGGTCTGGAAGAACAGGTTGTAATACGGTAGCTCGCGCATCTGGGTGGCCGCCGCCTGCACCAGTTCTTCACGCCCGTAGCCTACGGCGACACACCACAGCCCCGCCATACCGTCGAGGACCTTGTGGCCCTCGCTGTCCCAGAGATGGACACCCTGTGCCTTGGTAATGATGCGCGGGCCTTTCTCCTTCAGTTGTTTGTAATCACTGAAGGGCGCCAGGTGATGATCACTGCTCAGGGTTTGCCACTGCTGGGTTTGTGGGTTGTTGTTGCTCATGCTTGCCTCCTGGGCCGGCCAGCCCTGCAGGCTGGCCGGTGATGATCAGACCGCGAACAGCAGGAATTCCCGTTCCCACGAACTGATCACGCGTTTGAAGTTTTCATGCTCTGCCCGCTTCACCGCCACGTACCCGGTCACAAACTTGCGACCCAGGTATTTCTCGATGATCTTGCAGTTTTCCATCCGCTCCAGCGCATCCTCAATGGTCAGCGGCAGGCGCAGGTTGCGGCGCTCATAACCACGCCCATGAACCGGCGCACTGGGCGGAATGCCTTCTACCATGCCGATGTAGCCACACAGCAGGCTGGCGGCAATGGCCAGGTACGGGTTGGCGTCTGCACCAGGCAGGCGGTTTTCCACGCGTCGGTTCTGCGGGGTGGCGTCTGGCACGCGCAAGCCAACCGTACGGTTCTCTTCGCCCCACTCCACGTTTACCGGGGCCGAGGTATCTGGCAGGAAGCGGCGGAACGAGTTCACATTAGGTGCGAACAAGGGCAGCGATTCGGGGATGTACTTCTGCAACCCACCCACATGATGCAGGAACAGCTGGCTCATGGAGCCGTCTTCGTTGGAGAAAATGCTCTTGCCTGTTTCCACGCTGACCACACTCTGGTGCAGGTGCATGGCGCTACCTGGCTCGCCGGTCATGGGTTTGGCCATGAAGGTGGCGGCTACATTGTGCTTGAGCGCGGCTTCGCGCATGGTGCGCTTGAACACCACGATCTGGTCCGCCAACGCCAGGGCGCTGCCGTGACGGAAGTTGATTTCCATCTGCGCCGTGCCGTCTTCGTGGATCAGTGTATCGAGGTCCAGGTTCTGCAACTCGCACCAGTCGTACACGTCCTCGAACAAAGGATCGAATTCGTTGGCGGCTTCGATGGAAAAGGACTGACGACCGGTTTCCGGCCGGCCGGAGCGGCCAATGGGCGGCTGCAGCGGGAAGTCCGGGTCGTCGCAGCGCTTGGTCAGGTAAAACTCCATCTCCGGCGCCACTATGGGCTGCCAACCACGGTCGGCGTACAACTTGAGGACTTTTTTGAGCACGTTGCGGGGAGACAGCTCGATCGGGTTGCCCTGCTTGTCATAGGTGTCATGGATCACCTGCGCAGTGGGTTCGATGGCCCAGGGCACCAGGAACACGGCATGCTCGTCCGGGCGGCAGAGCATGTCGATGTCGGCCGGGTCCAGCAGCTCGTAGTAGATATCGTCTTCTACATAGTCACCCGTCACGGTTTGCAGCAGTACGCTTTCCGGCAGGCGCATGCCTTTTTCGGCAATGAACTTGTTGGTCGGCGAAATCTTGCCGCGGGTAATGCCGGTCAGGTCGCTGATCAGGCATTCGACTTCCGTGATCTTGTGCTTTTTCAACCAATCAGTGAGCTGGTCGAGGTTGGTACTCATAAATACCTCAGGAGGTAAGGGCCTGGCCTGAAGAAGGCCTGGTGTGTTTGACGCCTGTGCGTCAGCGTGTGGTGCGCGGTGCTCGGGCATACCTTGCGCGCTGAAAGCACCCAGGCCGGTATGCCCTGTAAAGTGTTAAAGCCATGTGCTGCAGGCGCGCCTGTGCAGCCGCCGGCCGGCAAGGCAGCCGGGCACGCAGGGGCGACTTCTGGCAGTATGGTAATACGAACAGGTAAAGATTCGGGGCGCGCCGCGGTCGAGCCGCAAGCGTTGTAGTGATAGGGTGTCGCTGTACCGGCCAACGGCTGCAAAACATGCAGTGGCCCTGCAAACCAGGCATTTGCGCCGAAGCGGACCAGGCGTGCCATGATACTCCCCGTTATTGTTGCTGTTCTGGGATGTAGCCGAGCTTAGCGTCGTTCAATTTTTTACACAACACCCTGTAAAAAATTCGGCACAAGCCAAAAAGGAGAGTTGCAACATGTTGGATAACTTATCGGAAAACGCACCTTAAATGGGCAATCAGGCCAGAAATGCCTTGTAAAAAGGCGCTCAGAGGCCCGCTTGACTTCGTATTGGCTTTCGGATTGACTGAGACTGCTGTAAGCCAGTGATTGATATTTTTAACAACAAAGGTGTTGCATCATGTCGGTACCCCCGCGTGCCGTTCAGCTTAACGAAGCGAACGCATTCCTTAAGGATCATCCTGAGGTTCTGTACGTTGACCTTCTAATTGCAGATATGAATGGTGTAGTGCGCGGCAAGCGCATTGAGCGCACCAGCCTGCACAAAGTGTACGAAAAAGGCATCAACCTTCCAGCATCCCTGTTCGCTTTGGATATCAACGGCTCCACAGTAGAAAGCACAGGGCTAGGCCTGGATATCGGCGACGCCGACCGTATCTGCTACCCCATTCCCAACACACTCAGCAACGAGCCCTGGCAGAAGCGCCCTACCGCGCAGTTGCTGATGACCATGCATGAGCTGGAAGGCGAACCGTTCTTCGCAGACCCACGCGAAGTACTGCGCCAAGTGGTGCAGAAGTTCGACGACATGGGCCTGACCATTTGCGCGGCCTTCGAGCTTGAGTTCTACCTCATTGATCAGGAAAACGTAAACGGGCGCCCTCAGCCACCGCGTTCTCCCATTTCCGGCAAGCGCCCGCAATCAACTCAGGTCTACCTGATCGACGACTTGGATGAATATGTGGATTGCCTGCAGGACATCCTCGAGGGCGCCAAGGAACAGCATATCCCTGCAGACGCCATCGTGAAGGAAAGTGCGCCGGCACAATTCGAAGTGAACCTTCACCATGTGGCCGACCCGCTCAAGGCGTGCGATTACGCGGTATTGCTCAAGCGGCTGATCAAGAACATTGCCTACGACCATGAAATGGACACCACCTTCATGGCCAAGCCCTATCCAGGCCAGGCAGGCAACGGCCTGCACGTTCACATTTCAATCCTGGACAGGGACGGCAAGAACATCTTCACCAGCGAGGATCCCGAGCAGAACGCCGCATTGCGTCACGCAATCGGCGGTGTGCTCGAGACCCTGCCGGCCTCCATGGCCTTTCTCTGCCCGAACGTGAACTCATACCGCCGTTTTGGCGCGCAGTTCTATGTGCCCAACTCCCCTACCTGGGGCCTGGACAACCGCACCGTGGCCCTGCGCGTCCCTACGGCGTCAGCCGACGCCGTACGCATTGAGCACCGTGTGGCAGGCGCCGACGCCAACCCGTATCTGCTGATGGCAGCGGTTCTAGCGGGTGTCCACCATGGCTTGACCAGCCAATGCGAACCGGGTGACCCGTTGGAAGGCAACGCTTACGAACAAACCGAACCCAGCTTGCCAAACAACCTGCGCGACGCACTACGTGCGCTGGACGACAGCGAGATCATGGCCCGGTACATCGACCCTAAATACATCGATATTTTCGTAGCGTGCAAGGAAAGCGAACTGGCGGAGTTCGAGCACTCCATTTCGGACCTGGAGTACAACTGGTACCTGCATACGGTGTGATGCCTTATGCAGGCTGGCCCTCCGCTCCCACGGCAGCTATGTCACGTGCTGTGGGACCGGTTGGAGCCGAAGACGGAGGCCGGGAACCTACTGACGAAAGCCTGTTGTACGCAACAGGCCTGGCCGAATTTGCAGGCTATCAGGCCCAGATTTGCCCGCAGGGTTACAGTTTGGCGATCGACACTTCAGTGGACTTCACAAAGGCGATCACTTCGCTGCCCACGCCCAGTTCCAGTTCTTTTACAGAGCGCGTCGTGATAACAGACGTCACGATACCCGATGCCGTTTGGACATCGATTTCCGACAGCACCGGCCCTTCGATGATTTCTTTCACGGTGCCTTTAAACTGGTTGCGAACGTTGATGGCTTTAATGGTCATGGCAATTTCCTCGTAACATCAGTAGGCCCAACGCAATTGCGTAGGCAGGGGCGTTTCGGGTGCTTGCGGTGCTTCCTGGCCGGGCAGCAACAGCACACGGTCCAGGATGCGGGTTTCAATGTCGGCCAAGGCGTGCGAGCCCCGTTGGCGAGGCCGCGGCAGGTCTACTGCTACGTCCAGGCCAATGCGGCCCTCCTCGATCAGAATCACACGGTCCGCGACGGCCACAGCCTCAGACACGTCGTGGGTTACCAGCACAACCGTAAAGCGGTGTTGGGCCCACAGGCGTTCGAGCAGCTGTTGCATTTCAATACGGGTGAGCGCATCCAGGGCACCCAGGGGCTCATCGAGCAGCAGCAGCCGAGGTTCGTGGATCAGCGCGCGCGCCAAGGCAACGCGTTGCTTCTGCCCACCGGACAGCGCGGCTGGCCATTCTTTGGCGCGCTCTGCCAGGCCCACGGCATTCAAGGCTTCCAGTGCCTTGGGCCTCCAGTCGCCTTTCAAGCCCAGGCCCACGTTTTCGATGACGGTTTTCCAAGGCAGCAGGCGCGGCTCCTGGAACATCAGCCGCGTGCTGTCACGCACAGCCTCCAGGCGGGTCTCTCCGCTGTCCAACCGGCCAGCGCTGGGCTTGTCCAGGCCGGCCAGCAAACGCAGCAAGGTACTTTTGCCACACCCGCTGCGCCCCACTACTGCTACGAACTGCCCTGCAGGAATATGCAGGTCGATGCCTTGCAACACTTGGCGTTCGCCGAAGGTCTTGGTGAGCTGGGCCACGTCAAGGCCAATGCCACGCAGGAAGTGGGGCGTCTCGTTGAGGATACTCATGCGCGGCCCTCCTTCGTTTGATAGGCCGGGTGCCAGCGCAGCCATACGCGCTCCAGGCCACGAGCAGCCAGGTCCGCCAGCTTGCCCAGCACCGCGTACAACACGATGGCCAGCACCACTACATCGGTTTGCAGAAACTCCCGTGCGTTCATGGCCAGGTAGCCAATCCCGGAACTGGCAGAGATGGTTTCGGCCACGATCAAGGTGAGCCACATGAAGCCCAGTGCAAACCGCACCCCTACCAGGATGGACGGCAGCGCACCGGGCAGGATCACCTGCCAGAACAGTGCAAAGCCGGACAGCCCATAGCTGCGTGACATTTCCAGTAAAGCGGGGTCCACGTTGCGAATGCCGTGGTAGGTGTTCAGGTAGATGGGGAACAGCGTACCCAATGCGACCAGGAAGATTTTTGCCGACTCATCGATGCCGAACCACAGGATGACCAGGGGAATAAGCGCCAGGTGAGGGACGTTGCGAATCATCTGCACAGAGCTGTCCAGCAACCGTTCACCCCAGCGCGACAGCCCAGTGACAAAGCCCAGCGCAAGGCCTATGGCGCCGCCGATGGAAAAGCCCACTGCCGCACGCCAGCTGCTGATGGCCAGGTGCGTCCAGATTTCACCGGAACGTACCAGTTGCACACCTGCCTCCAGCACAGCGCTGGGCGCTGGCAGGATGCGCGTAGAAAGCCAGCCAGCGCTGACCGCCAGTTGCCAGGCGGCCAGTAGTAGAACCGGCAACGCCCACGGTGCCAGCCTGTCGGCGATCTTGTTTGAAATACTCATGCCAACCCCTCAGCTTTGTGCTGCTGCTTTGGGCAGAATGTCATTGGCCACCATTTCTCCAAACGGACTGATATAGCCTTTGCCACCTGGTGCCTGCGGCTGCTGTATGTCCAGATGGGGGAACAGCAGTTCGGCGACGCGGTAGGACTCTTCCAAGTGCGGGTAGCCGGAGAAGATGAACGTGTCGATACCCAGGTCGGCGTACTCCTTCACGCGGGCTGCGACCGTGGGGCCATCACCTACAAGAGCAGTACCTGCGCCGCCCCGTACCAGGCCCACGCCTGCCCACAGGTTAGGGCTGACTTCAAGGTTGTCGCGGCTACCGCCGTGCAGGGCCGCCATGCGCTGCTGGCCTACCGAGTCGAAACGTGAGAACGCAGACTGCGCCCTGGCAATGGTCTCGTCGTCCAACTGCGCAATGAGCCGGTCGGCGGCGGTCCAGGCCTCTTCGTTGGTTTCGCGCACGATCACATGCAGCCGAATACCGAAGCGCACCGTACGCCCCTGTGCGGCAGCCTTGGCACGTACCTGGGCGATTTTCTCTGCAACGGCGGCAGGCGGCTCGCCCCAAGTGAGGTACAGCTCCACCTGTTCGGCGGCCAGGTCCTGAGCAGCCTCCGAAGACCCTCCGAAATAGAGTGGGGGGCGCGGTTGCTGGATAGGCGGATACAGCAATTTCGCGCCCTTGACCTGCAAGTGCTTGCCTTCGTAGGTCACGGTTTCGCCTTCCAACACCTTGCGCCAGATGCGAGTGAACTCCACCGAGGCTTCATAACGCTCTTCGTGGCTGAGGAACAGGCCGTCGCCGGCCAACTCGTCTGGGTCGCCCCCGGTCACCAGGTTAAACAAGGCCCGGCCATTGGACAGGCGATCCAGGGTGGCTGCCTGGCGGGCGGCCACGGTGGGCGAAATGATTCCAGGGCGCAGGGCCACCAGGAATTTCAACCGCTGGGTAACCGGAATGAGTGACGCGGCCACCAACCAGGAGTCCTCACAGGAACGCCCGGTAGGGATCAGTACGCCACCAAAGCCCAGGCGGTCGGCAGCCTGGGCGATCTGCTGCAGGTAACCATGGTCGACGGCACGGGCGCCTTCGGAGGTGCCCAGGTAATGACCGTCACCGTGGGTAGGCAGAAACCAGAAAATATTCAGGCTCATGGGAGTTGTCTCCAGAGTAGGGGCCGGACACGCCGGCGCAAAGTCATTTGGCCGCAACGTTAGCCGGCGGAGTCCAGATCACGTCCTTGATGCTCAGCGGCTTTGGAATCAGCTTGAGCTGATAGAAGGCATCGGCGATTTTCTGTTGCGCGGCTACCACGTCAGGTGCCACGTAGGTTGCCCCGAAGCCTTGACGCTTCACTGTGGTCAACACAATGGGCTCAGGCAGGCCCAGTAATGGCGCAACTTGCTGGGTGACTTCTTCAGGGTTGGCCCGGGACCACTCGCCGGTCTTGCGCACTTCATCCACTAACGCAGCCACTACAGCCGGGTGGGCCTGCGCATAAGGGCGTGTGGCCAGGTAAAACTGGTTGTTGTCCACCAGGCCGCTACCGTCGCGCAGGGTGCGCGCCTTTAGCTGTTGCTCGGCCGCCGCTTGGTAGGGGTCCCAGATCACCCAGGCGTCTACACTGCCGCGCTCGAATGCTGCGCGGGCGTCAGCAGGTGGCAGGAACACTGTCTGGATGTCGCTGTACTTCAAGCCAGCATCTTCCAGGGCACGTACCAACAGGTAATGAACATTGGAGCCTTTGTTCAGCACCACCTTCTTTCCTTTGAGGTCTTTCACGCTGGTAACAGGTGAGTCCTTGGGCACCAGGATGGCTTCACTGGTAGGTGCTGGTGGCTCATGGGCGACATACAGCAGGTCGGCACCAGCAGCCTGGGCAAATACCGGCGGCGTTTCACCGGTTACCCCGAAATCGATAGAGCCCACGTTCAAGCCCTCAAGCAATTGGGGACCGCCGGGAAACTCGGTCCACTGTACGGTAACGCCCTGCTCGGCCAGGCGCTTTTCCAGCGTGCCCTTGGCCTTGAGCAGCACCAGCGTGCCGTACTTCTGGTAACCGATACGCAAGGTATCTGCCTGGGCCTGGCTGAATACGCCAACGGCTAGGGTGGCTACAAATACTGCAGCCAGCCGGCGACGCAAGGTCAGTGGGCGCATGGCGCTCTCCTTGAAAACTCAATAAGGGGGTGGTGACCGGCTGCGCCTTCGCGGGCTGCCACTTGAAGGGCGCTCAAGCCCTGCGGCGTATGCGGATCAAGGCCGCCGTGTGAACATGAAGTGAGAGTACAGGGATCTTTTTATATCCATAAATCATATTTTTTTATTTGCTTATACTTAAAAAGAATTACCGCGCGTCTAATGGGTCACCATTCGCGCCATCTGGAAACTTTCTGTCACATTTTTCGAGGATCATGGGGCAGGTCCCCCATGGCCCGGAGCCTCCCCGATGACCACTCATACCTTCAACACAGGTGCTGCCAGAAAAGGCCCTGTGCTTGACCGTCGTGCATCTCCCCTGATCAAAACGGTGTTCTATGCAGTGCTGGCAATCGGGCTGAGCTACATGTTTTTCAGCCTCAGAAGTGACCTGGATGAGAGCAACGCAGCCACTACCACGTGGGCACCTTACATATTGCTAGGCGTGGCACTGGTGATTGCCCTGGGTTTCGAGTTCGTGAATGGTTTCCATGACACGGCCAATGCCGTGGCGACCGTGATCTATACCCACTCGTTGCCTGCGCATGTGGCAGTGATGTGGTCCGGCGCCTTCAATTTCCTGGGTGTGCTGACCTCCAGTGGCGCGGTTGCGTTTGGCATTATCGCGCTACTGCCGGTGGAGTTGATCCTTCAGGTCGGCTCTTCAGCGGGCTTTGCCATGATCTTTGCGCTATTGATCGCGGCGATCATATGGAACCTGGCAACCTGGTCATTAGGCCTGCCCGCCTCCTCGTCCCATACCTTGATCGGCTCGATCATTGGCGTAGGGGTGGCCAATGCGTGGATGAGCGGCCGGGACAGTACCTCCGGCGTGGATTGGGGGCAGGCGGCCAAGGTGGGTTATGCACTGCTGCTGTCACCCTTGATCGGCTTTGTATGTGCGGCCTTGGTACTGCTGACGCTGCGCCGCCTTGTCAAAACCCGTGAGCTGTTCCAGGCACCGGAAGGTAATACCCCGCCTCCCTTCTGGATTCGCGGGCTGCTGATCCTGACCTGCACTGGCGTGTCCTTTGCCCATGGTTCCAATGATGGGCAGAAAGGCATGGGCCTGATCATGCTGATTCTGATCGGCACGCTGCCCATGGCCTATGCACTGAACCGCGCCATTCCCGAGCAGCAGACTCAACAGTTCGTTGCCCTGGCCCAGGTTACCCAGCAGGCGCTGATAAAAGCCGAGCCCAAGGCACCGACCGAAGACCCACGCAAACACCTGGAGCGTTTCCTGATCGACCATAAGCCTATTCCAGCGTTGGTGCCTGCCCTGGCGGCTTTGGTAGGGGATATTGGCGAGCAGGTTAAAACCTATGGCTCGCTGGACCGTGTGCCCCCACGTGCCAGCTCCAACGTGCGTAACGACATGTACCTGGCGTCCGAAGCTATTCGGGTGATGGAAAAGGACAAGGTGGTAACCTTCGATGCCGATACCCGGGACAAGCTCAAGGCGTTTTCCGACTACATCAGCGAGGCCACGCGCTTCATTCCACCTTGGGTGAAGGTAGCGGTCGCCTTGGCATTAGGCCTGGGCACTCTGGTCGGCTGGAAGCGCATCGTCGTCACCGTAGGCGAGCGTATTGGCAAAGCCCACCTGACCTATGCCCAGGGTGCCAGTGCTGAAACCGTAGCCATGCTCACTATCGCCGCCGCAGACATGTACGGCCTGCCGGTATCGACTACCCATGTGCTGTCTTCGGGGGTCGCAGGCAGCATGGCGGCAAACGGCTCAGGCCTGCAAATGCGTACCGTACGTAACCTGCTGCTTGCCTGGGTGCTTACGCTACCGGCAGCCATTGCACTATCGGCAGGGCTGTATTGGTTGTTCATGCAGTTTGTTTGAGGGTATGCGTGCGGCCACGCCCTCTAACTCATACCCGACCGGTAATGGATCGGCCGCATGCCTGGATGATCGGCAGCGCGACCTTGCGCCTGAAAAAAGCTTGCTGGTAAGCCGTTCGTTATCACTGCCCTCAAGTGAGGCGACGGGGGAAGGTCCGCTCCAGCGCGTCGAACATTGAACGCATAAAGCGGTCCGCAACTCGTGCCTGGTCCTTGTCTTCAGTAGTCATCGCGTCTTTAGGGAAGCGCGTGCTGAGGGCATCACTAAGGTGTTCAAAAGCGTGCAATACGTTTTTATCAACAGATGGGTACTCGCTGCGCATACCTTTCGCAAGGCTTGAGAAGCTTTGCTGCGCAGCTTGGAAAAATGCCTTTGGGTACAAATCAGGGCTCTGAGGCAGGTAACCAGTGTTACATAGGTAGTTAAGGGTGGTAGAAAACTCGCGCAGGACCGCCACATGGTCTGCTAATTCGCAATAGCGCGCTGCATCACTGAAAGGAAAGGACTCCACTTCCAATGGCTGGGCATCGCTCATGCGCAGCTGCTGCGCATAGGTGTGCGTTTGGCGAAAGACCGCTGCTGGAGTGCCCGCTACTATCACGCGGTCAACAGCACGCCCTAGGACCTTCTCCTCATCAAGGATGCGGCCAACATAGATCGCGTTCTCGCCGCTATTGGTTGATCGTGGGTCCACAAGGATGCGTGCGGAATCGATGCCACCCGCCTCGAGAATCTGCCGAAAGCGATCGCCCTCAGTACGGTTGATTGAAATCGGGTACCGACCCGTGGTGCCATGGCCGCCAAACCCGCTGCAAATCAACCGGGTATGTTGGCTATCGCGCATCACTTCTGCCACATGCTTCACATAGCCTTCATCGTTGTTGCCGTTGAGCACTAGGTAACTGCCAGGCTTGTCGATGCGCTTGAGCCACTGCGAAGCGGTTTCGGTCTGGGCAGGCAATGACTGGGATGCGCCACCAGGGGTCAATGACAAGCGAGTCGGCATTGTTAACGCACTCATCCCCCCTTCAGCAGCGCGTGCAAAGCAGCCTTGCAGGCGACGCACATGCTCCAGGTGTGAATCACTGGCAGGCTTGAGGCTGTACCGATTAGCCTCCAGGATGATGCGCCGTAACGTCGCTGCCTCGGCAGGGTCCACAACGGCGTCGACCCGCTGGCGTTTAAGAGGCGCGGCGTCATACCCAGGCTGCCGCTGCGACAACCCGTCAGAGGCGGCGTCCAGGCTGCGGCGCCGAACAAGGGGCGACGGCGGAGACATCTCCACTTGCGACTGTAGGAGCCCGTGCAGACGCTGCTCGACCAAAGACGTTGCGGCCACGCGCGGCCGAGTAGGTTCGGCTGGCTCAGCAGATGCAGCGCGCGGCCGCTCAAGGTTAGGGCTTTGGGTGGCGATAAGCGGTTGAGAGGTAACCGTCGGCCTTGTTTCGGAGGGCACTGTGTCGGGCGGTGGCGTAAAGGCTAAATGCGGAGAAGCACCGACAGGTCTCATGTCAGCGTCCTATTGGGAGTAAGGCTTTCTGAGTGGTGAATCACACTGTGCAGGTTCCGCTATGCCTCAGTGACCGAACGTGCCGCGGGCACAAAAAAGGGGGCCATGCGAGTAGCCCCCAAGCCCTGCTAGGCAGACCTGTCAGCGGTTAGGCTGTGGCGTCAAACGAAGGTAGGGTTTGACGGCACGGTAGCCTTTGGGGAACCGCTGAGCGATTTCGGTTTCATCCTTGAGCGACGGCACAATCACTACTTCGTCGCCGTCCTGCCAGTTGGCAGGTGTGGCTACCTTGTGGCTGTCGGTAAGCTGTAGCGAATCGATCACGCGAAGGATTTCATTGAAGTTACGGCCTGTGCTGGCCGGGTAGGTAATGGTCAGGCGCACCTTCTTGTTCGGATCGATCACAAACAGCGAACGTACGGTGAGCGTGTCATTAGCGTTGGGGTGGATCAGGTCGTATAGGTCCGACACCTTGCGGTCTTCGTCGGCCAGGATTGGGAAATTGACCTGGGTATTCTGGGTTTCATTGATGTCCTTGATCCACTCCACGTGAGAATCCGCCGCGTCTACCGACAACGCAATGGCCTTCACGTCACGCTTATCGAACTCATCCTTGAGCTTGGCGGTAAAGCCCAGCTCCGTTGTGCATACAGGGGTGAAGTCTGCCGGGTGCGAGAACAGTACGCCCCAGCTGTTGCCCAGCCATTCGTGAAAGCGAATGCGGCCAATGCTGGAATCCTGTTCAAAATCAGGGGCGATGTCGCCAAGCTTGAGGCCCATGTGGTCAGCTCCGGTTAGGGTCCAGTTCAGGCCATGGTGCATGGCTGCCGCTGAACGTAAAAAGAATAAATAGTGCTTTCGCTATAACTTCTTACACGAAAAGCAGACACTGCGCAGTAACGTGCAGGCTAGCCCATGAACACTTGCGGGCTTACGCCGAATCGAGCGGCGGCTGCCTTTATCTGGCGTACGCTGAATTTACGCTTGCCCGCCAGTAGCTGTGAGACAGTTGACTGACTCCCTAATTCAGGGAGCTCTCGCTGGCTGACCTTGTACTCTTCCATAAGTGACCGAAGCACGTCACCCGCCGAAGCATTACGGATTGGAAAGTGCTTCTGATCGTAGTCGCTGATCAGGTTTGCCAACGCCATGACTAACCCATCCAAGGGATGGTTTTGGTCGTAGCCGGTAATGTTCTGAAGCTCGTCCAAGGCGCTGACCAGTACCTCGTATTGCTCATGGCTTTGCGGCGGGCTAAGCAACGGAGCTACGTACACCCAATGATCAGCTGCATTTTGTACCAGTGCATTCATCGCTCACCCTTCCACTTGTCTTTGTCGTATTCCGCATGGCTAAGCACGTGCTTGATGAAGACTTGCTGGGTACTGTAAGACACGCCGGCAATAAGCCTGATCTTGTTCCCGCCAATATCAAACACATGCAGGGGGCCTACTAGATCAACTGCAGGGAACAGAGATTTCATCTGAGAAAAATTTGCAGGGCTCTCCTTAACCATCCGTTTGTACCAAACCTCCAACGCTGTCGCAGTATGAGGCCATTGCAGCGATGCCTCTCTGATTCGCCGGTGTGTCACTACCCTCATCTAAATCCCGCGATTCGTTTTTGTAATAAAAGCAGTTTAGGCAAGGCTTCGAGCGATTGCAAATCCGAATATTGCTTACGCCATAAGCTAATAACCACTGGGTATTTATCACAGAATTTTTATAACTATAATCTAGGTGCCATACGCTCCTTTCTCAAGGTACTTCCCATGGCACACACCTTTGCCCTTCGCACGATCTTCGCCGCTATCGCGCTCGCTGCTGCAACGCTGTCTGCCAATGCCGCAGACCTTACGGTGGGCTACCAGACCGGTATCGACCCTAGCAAAGTGCCCCAGGCCGACGGTGCCTACGAAAAAGCCATTGGCGAAAAGATCGACTGGCGCCGTTTCAACAGTGGCCCTGAAGTGGTGACGGCATTGGCGTCGGGCGGCGTGCAAATCGGCAACCTGGGCTCAAGCCCTCTGGCAGCTGCGGCCTCGCGCAAGGTGCCAATCGTGGCGTTTATTGTGTCGGCGCAGATCAACTCCTCTGAGCAACTGGTGGTGCGCAATGGCAGTGGCATCACCAAACCTGAGGATCTGGTTGGCAAAACCATTGCCACGCCATTTGTTTCTACCTCCCATTACAGCCTGCTGGGGGCGCTCAAGCATTGGGGCCTGGATACCACCAAGGTCAAGGTCGTGAACCTGCAACCCCTGGAAATTGCCGCGGCCTGGAAGCGTGGTGACATCGACGGTGCGTTCGTGTGGTCCCCGGCACTGGGTGAAATCCGCAAGACGGGCACCGTGCTTACCGATGCAGCGCAAGTCGGCCAGTGGGGCGCACCGACCTTTGAAGTATGGGTGGCGCGCAAGGACTACGCCGAGAAACACCCAGACGTGATCGCCAAGTTCGCCAAGGTCACCCTGGAGGCCTACGCCGACTATGCCGCCCATAAAGGCGAATGGACGGCTGACTCTGCGCCCGTACAGAAAATCGCCAAACTGACAGGCTCCAATGCAGCCGACGTACCCGAACTGCTAGCCGGTTCAGCGTTCCCGGATGCTCAGGCCCAGGCCTCGGCGCAACTGCTCGAAGGCGGCACTGCCAAAGCCATCAGTGAAACCGCCCAGTTCCTCAAAGAACAAGGGAAGGTCGAAACGGTGCTACCGGACTACAGCCCCTACGTCAGCGCCAGCTATATCAAGTAACCCGCTACGCACGGCAGGAGACTCACTATGGCGTACCTGGAACTCGACCATGTAAGCGCGCACTACCCCGGTGCTGCGGTGCCGGTGTTGCAGGACATTTCCCTGCGGCTGGGGCCCAACCAGTTAACGGTAGCCCTAGGGCCCTCAGGTAGCGGTAAAACCTCGCTGCTTAACCTGATTGCGGGGTTCGTATCCCCCAGTGCAGGAAGGATCAGCCTGGATAGCCAGCCTGTACAAGGGCCGGGTGCCGACCGTGGCGTGGTCTTTCAGGATGACGTGCTGCTGCCGTGGCAGAACGTGCAGCAGAACATTGCATTTGGCCTGGAACTGGCGGGCATCAGCCGCCCGGCGCGCGAGGCCCGCGCTCAGGAATTACTAAGGTTGGTGGGCCTGGCCGAGTTCGGCGAGCGGCGCGTATGGGAACTGTCTGGCGGGCAAAAGCAGCGTGTTGGGCTCGCGCGGGCCTTGGCAGCCGACCCACGGGTATTGCTGATGGATGAGCCCTTCGGCGCCTTGGATGCCTTTACGCGTGAACAGATGCAGGCCTTACTGTTAAACGTGTGGAAGCGCACGGCCAAACCGGTGTTCCTGATTACCCATGATATAGAAGAAGCTGTTTTTCTGGCCACTGAGCTGCTACTGCTGGCGCCCAACCCTGGGCGTATTGTGGAGCGGCTATCGCTTGAGTTCGGCCGCCGCTTTGCTGAAGGTGAGTCCGCGCGAACGATCAAGTCCGACCCTGTGTTTATTGAAACCCGTGAATACGTACTGTCACGGGTGTTTTCCCAGCAGAACACGCTTGAGGAAGCCCTATGAGCAGCACACCGCTTGCCTTGCAATCGGCCACCGCTCGTATCTCTGAGCAAACAGGTTGGCAGATCAGCACCCGTACCATCAGCCTGCTGACCGCGGCCAGCCTGCTACTGGCCTGGTGGGCTGTCACGTACTTCGGCCTGATTGACCCCCTCTTTCTGCCCGCACCGGCGGCCGTGGCTGAGAAAGGTTGGTTGCTCGCCACTACTGGCTACATGGACTCAACCCTGTGGGAGCACTTGGGCAGCAGCCTGCAGCGCATCGGTATTGCACTGGCGCTGGCTATCGTCACCGCCATTCCAGTAGGTATTGCCATTGGGCGCAATCGCATCGCACGTGGCATCTTCGATCCGCTAATTGAATTCTACCGGCCCATTCCACCGCTGGCTTACCTGCCCTTGATCGTGATCTGGTGCGGTATTGGGGAATTTTCCAAAGTATTGCTGATTTACCTGGCCATCTTTGCCCCCATTGCCATTGCTACGGCGACCGGCGTTCGTACGGTAGACCCGGCACGCCTGCGGGCGGCACAGAGCCTTGGCGCCACCCGCTCGCAACTGATCAGGCATGTGATCCTGCCCAGTGCCCTGCCAGACATTCTCACCGGTGTACGCATCGGCTTGGGTGTGGGCTGGTCCACGCTGGTAGCCGCCGAGCTGATCGCCGCCACACGTGGGTTAGGCTTTATGGTGCAGTCCGCTGCGCAATTCCTGGTTACTGATGTGGTGGTGCTGGGCATTCTGATTATTGCTGTCGTGGCCTTTGCCCTTGAGCTGGGCCTGCGTGCATTGCAACGCAAGCTGGTGCCCTGGCACGGCCAAGGGCATTGACCGACCTTTCGTATTGGACCACCGAGCGAACCCCCTATGACACTGTCCATTACCCCGCTGAACCCTACCATTGGCGCGCGGGTTGAAGGTCTCGACCTGGCCGCTCCCCTTGATGAACAGCAGCAGACAGCGCTGGAGCAGGCGCTGCTTGAACACCAGGTGCTGTTCTTCCGCAACCAGCCGCTGACCCCACGGCAGCAGGCGCGCCTGGCCATGGCCTTTGGCGAGTTGCACATTCACCCTATCTACCCAAACGTGCCCGAACAGCCAGAAGTGCTGATACTGGACACCGCTGTCACAGACGTGCGCGACAATGCCATCTGGCATACAGACGTGACCTTTCTGCCCACGCCCGCCATGGGTGCGGTACTAGCGGCGAAACAGGTGCCGGCCTATGGAGGTGATACCTTGTGGGCCAGTGGGATCGCCGCCTGGGAGGGCTTGTCTGCACCGTTGCAGCGGCTGCTTGACGGGCTAACAGCCACTCACGATTTCAGCAAGTCCTTCCCGCTGGAGCGCTTTGGCCATACGCCCGAAGGCCTTGCGCGCTGGGCCGAAACCCGGCGACGCCACCCGCCTGTGAGCCATCCGGTAGTGCGTACCCATCCGGTCAGCGGGCGTAAGGCTTTGTTCGTCAGCGACGGGTTCACCACACGCATCAATGAAGTGTCTGAACACGAAAGCGCGGCACTACTGCCCATGCTGTTTGCTCACGCCACCCGGCCAGAGTTCACGGTACGCTGGCAGTGGCAGGCCGATGATGTGGCGTTCTGGGACAACCGCGTAACCCAACACTACGCCGTAGATGATTACCGCCCGGCACGCCGGGTAATGCACCGGGCGACCATACTGGGCGATATCCCACGTTGATGCCTATGCACTGATTAGTCCAAAATGAGGCCGCCCTAAAATGGAGTTTACGGATGTTGCCTCGTTACCTGCTGCCTCTTGTGTTCCTGCTCTGCCCTCTGCTTGCCCACGCGCAGGCTGTGCAAACCGCACGCATCAATACGGCCTATGGCCTGGATGTTTTCGCTAACCAATCCATAACGGCCCCTGGGCCAGCCGTGGAGCAGGCCGTGATCATCCTGCATGGCGTGCGCCGCAATGCCGAGGATTACTTCCATATTGGCCAGCAACTGTTGACGGCTGAGCACTGGTCGGATGATCGTACCCTTTTGTTGGCGCCTGGTTTCTTCACGGCCCGTGACACGCCACCCGGCACAGACCTCCCCCTCTGGGACAGCCGCTGGATGCAAGGCCGGCCTTCGGTGCAAGGCAAGGTAGGCATCACGCCTGTTCAAGCACTTGACGACCTGCTGGCCTGGGTAGGCGACGGCACGCACTACCCTAAACTCAAACAGGTCACCCTGATTGGGCATTCTGCTGGCGCGCAGTTGCTTCAACGCTACACCGTATTTGGAAGTGCCGAACAGCGCCTGGCAGCCAAGGGCATTCAGGTTCGCTATGTCATTTCCAGCCCGTCCAGCTACCTGTATTTCGACGATCGGCGCCCTGAGGGAAGCGCATTCGGCCAAGACGCCGTGGCACAGTGCCCGGAAGTGAACTACTACCGCTATGGGCTGGAAGCCGTACCGGCCGCCCTGTCGCCTCAGCAACCTGTGCCACATGAGTTGTTCAAACGCTATGCCGCACGCCATATCACCTACCTGGTTGGCGCAGAGGACAATGACCCTAAACACCCGTTACTGGACAAATCCTGTGCTGCCGAAGCCCAAGGTGAAAGCCGGCTGGCGCGTCAACGCTATTACCTGGCCTATGAGCAGCTGTTGGGGAAGGAATGGCATAGCCCTTTAAAGCGGGAGAACGCCGAGGTACCTGGTGTGGGGCACAGTGCCAATGAACTGTATGCCTCACCGGTGGCGGTGAAGTTGCTTAAGTTCGATGAGTGACGGTTTGGTCATTGTTGAGCCAATGAAAATGAATTCGTAAGAGGTAATCTTATTGGTGCCGCATCTCTTACCACCTTGGCCTTCCTACCAGCATGCAGTGATTCATAAGCACTTCCCTCACGCTTTACGTTCCAAGTATTGAGCCTGTTTCACCCAAGCCCACTCCCCAGGTGGGCTACGGTTTCCCCGACCTACTCATTCAAAGGAGCGCCCCATGCCCAAGCCTTCTCCGAAAGTTGCCCTTATCACCGGTGCCTCGCGCGGAATAGGCGCAGCCCTGGCGCTGCGATTGGTAGACGATGGTTTTGCCGTGGTGATCAACTATGCCAACAGCGCAGGTGAAGCCAACGCACTGGCCAAGCGCATCGTCGACGAAGGCGGGCGGGCTGTGGCGATCAAGGCGGACGTGTCCAGCAGCGCGGATGTTCGTCGGCTGTTCGACGAGGCCGAAGCGGCCTTGGGCAAGGTAGATGTACTGGTCAATAACGCGGGCATCTTGAAGATGGTCTCGCTGGCCGACAGTACCGACGAGCTGTACGACGCCACCTTCAATATCAATACCCGCGGCACGTTCAATACCCTGCGCGAAGCGGCCACCCGCCTTAACGACGGGGGCCGTATCGTCAACTTCTCCAGCAGTACGGTGGGCATGAACTTGCCCAACTACTCGCTCTACATTGCCAGCAAGGCCGCCGTGGAGTCCCTGACCAAAGTGTTTGCCCAGGAGCTTCGGGGCCGGGGCATTACTGTGAACGCCGTGGCCCCAGGGCCCGTTGCCACCGACCTGTTCTTCGAAGGCAAGAGCGATGAGCAGGTGCAAGCCTTGGCGAAACGGCCGCCGCTGGAGCGGCTAGGCGAGCCTGGCGACATTACCGGGATAGTCGCCTTCCTCGTAGGGCCGGAAGGCGGCTGGGTGAATGGCCAGGTCGTGCGGGCCAACGGCGGGATCGTTTAACGCACCAGATGCAGGAACTGCATATGCCGTTCGTACTGGTCGAGCATGTCGGTGATGATCTGGTCCTTGTTGTAGCCCACCAGGTCGTAATCCTGGCTGCCTTCGGCCAGGTACACCTCGGCACGGTAGTAGCGGCGGTTTTTCAGCTCACGGTTGCCCATGCCACTACGGGCAAATGACGGCGTAAAGAACCCCCGCATCCGCACCTGATACACGAACGGCCGCTCCTCACCGTGGGTCACGATCAGGCTTTCGGCCCCATGGCCGGTGTCTTCCTCCACCCGTGCATTGAGCCCTTTGCCCACAAACTCGGCGCACAGGTCCTGCATGGCTGGGCGCACTGAGCCTTCCATGAACCGGTATACCTCGTCTCGCGAGGGGTAATGCACGGCCTGGCTCAGGCGCTGACGCCAGCCACCGCGCCCTCTCGCACGCCCCGCCAAGGTGGTAGGCGCCAGCGAGTACAGTTGCGCGATCTTGCGTTGGGACTCCATGTAGAACGCCTTGTGCAGCCCCCACATCATCAGCAGCAGAATCAGCGAGAACGGCAACGATGTCAGTACCACGGCGCTCTTGAGCGAATCGATACTGCCCGCGAACAACAGGCCGCCTGTGACCATGGCCGTTGCGGCACCCCAGAACACACGTAGCCACTTGGGGCCATCTTCGTCTGGGCTGCCGCCTTTGGCAGACAAGGTGGACAGGACCACCGTGCCCGAATCGGCCGAGGTCACGAAGAACACAAAGCTTACGAACACAGTGACGCCGATGACCGTACGGCTCCAGGGGTACTGCTGCAGCATCAGGTATAGGGTTTGCGAAGGGTCTGCCACGGCTGAGCTGGCAAGGTCCAACACCCCATTCAGTTGAAGGTCCAGCGCGCTGTTGGCGAAGATGGACATCCAGGCCAAGGTAAAGCCCAACGGAATCAGCAGTACACCGAACACGAATTCACGGATGGTGCGGCCCCGGGAAATACGGGCGATGAATAGGCCCACGAACGGCGCCCAGGCAATCCACCAGGCCCAATAGAACACGGTCCAGTCGCCCAGCCAGCTGCCGGAGTGGCCGTACGCATATAGGTCAAAGCTTTTCCCAGGCACCACTGACAAGTAATCACCGATGTTCTGCACCAGCGTATTGAGCAGATGCTGGGTAGGGCCTGCAAACAGCACAAACAGCAGCAAGCCGCAGGCCAGGAGCATGTTCAGGTCTGACATCAGCCTCACGCCTTTGTCTACCCCGGACACCGCCACCAAAATGGCCGCCCCCATCATCAGCACAATTAGCCCCAGCTGTACCCACTGGTTGTGGGGCACACCGAACAGTTGGTCCAGGCCTGCGTTTAAATGCAGTACGCCAAAGCCCATGTCTGCCCCAAGGCCGAACACGGTGGCGATGATACCGAAGCCGTCCACGGCATACCCGATCGGGCCATTGATGCGTTTGCCGATGAGAGGGTAAAGCGCGGAGCGGAGCGCTAGCGGCAGGTTATGGCGGTAAGCGAAGTAGGCCAGCGCCATGCCTACGAACGCGAATACGCCCCAGCCATGCAGGCCCCAGTGCAGGAAGAGCAACTGCATGGCCTGACGTGCCGAGGCTGCAGTATTACCCTCCCCTTGCGGCGGGTGGGCAAAATGGGTCAGTGGCTCGGATACGCAGAAGAAGAACAGCGTGATACTGATCCCGGCCGCAAAGAGCATACCGGCCCAAGACAAGTAACTGAACTCAGGCTCGTCATGGTCGGCCCCTAGCTTGATACGGCCATAACCAGATAACGCGGTGACCACCACGAACACCAGGTACAGCGTCATGGCCAGCAGGTAATACCAGCCTACGGTATTAGCAGCCCAGCTTTGAGCAGCAATCAGCCAGGCCCCGGCCTGGGTCGGGAAGGCCAGCACAACGGTAGCAAAGAGAAGGATGGCGCCAGCGGCAAAAGCGAATACTGGCGGGTTCATACGAACAGGTGCGGAAAGACTGCTCACGGACAGGTCGGGCCTCCGGATGAACGCAGCGTGCGAACATGTTTTAAGTTGAACGAGCGTTCAATTAAAACATGAAACGCCTGCTGCGCCAAACGGCGACCTCCAGGCGGCCCTGTCCTAGCGAGCGCTGCCCTCATCCTGCTGCAACGTCGCCTGCGTCAAATTGCTCCCCGGCGGTACGCTGCGAGTGAGCCACACATTGCCGCCGATGATCGACCCTTTGCCGATGGTAATGCGCCCCAGAATGGTAGCGCCGGCGTAGATCACCACGTCGTCTTCAACGATAGGGTGGCGCGGCAACCCCTTCTGCAGGCTACCGTCTTCGGTAGACGGGAAACGCTTCGCGCCAAGGGTAACAGCCTGGTAGATGCGCACACGTTCGCCGATGATCGCAGTTTCACCTATGACTACACCTGTGCCATGGTCAATAAAGAAGCTCGGGCCGATCTGTGCGCCAGGGTGAATATCGATACCAGTGCTGGAGTGGGCCAGTTCGGAGGCAATACGGGCCAGTAGTGGCAGCCCGGACCGATACAGGTGATGAGCCAGACGATGGTGGATTACCGCCAGCACGCCGGGGTAGCACAGCAGCACTTCATCCACGCTACGAGCGGCAGGGTCGCCTTGGTAGGCAGCCAGTACGTCTGTGTCCAGCAAGCGGCGAATGCCCGGCAACGCAGCAGCAAAGCCCTGGGTAAGACTCAATGCGCTAGCGTCCAGCGCGTCAGCATCGCAAGGGCCATGGCGCCCGGCGTACCGCAGTTCCAGCCGCGCTTGAGCCAGCAGGAGGGTGAGCGCAGCATCCAAGGTATGCCCTACATAGAAGTCTTCGCTTTCCTCGCGCAGGTCTACAGGCCCTAGCCGCATGGGAAAGAGGGCACCGCACAGGTGTTCGAGCAGTGTGGCCATGGCTTCGCGCGAGGGAAGCTCCCGGCCGCCTGTGGAGCCACAGCTTCGGCCATTTTGCCGGCGCCATTGCTCGCGCGCGGCGCGCAGTTCACCCACGATGCTATTCAGGTGCCAATGGCCGCCGTTGTTCTGGTTCACGATCGCTTCTCCCAAGGTCCTGAAAACGTGCGCATGCGCCGTTCCGACGCCTACTTTACGGGAAATTGCCCCATTGAAAAAATAACCCTTTTCTCACGCCGCCTTGCTGAGTGGAATATGTACTCGCCTGCTCACGATACGGAGGTGAACGTATTGCCTGGCCGGGGTGGCATGCCTATAGTCGCTGACCGGCCACCACTCGGACCTTTCATGATCAGCCAGCAGCTTTCACGTTTTCCCCGCCTGAACCTGATGCCCAGCGCAACCCCACTGGACAAGCTAGAACGCCTGTCGGCCTGGTTGGAGCGGGACATCTATATCAAGCGCGATGACCTTACCCCACTGGCCCTGGGCGGTAACAAGCTGCGCAAACTCGAATACCTGGCCGCCGATGCCCTGGCGCAAGGTGCTGATACCCTCGTAACCGCAGGCGCTATCCAGAGCAACCACGTACGCCAGACCGCTGCCCTGGCAGCACGCCTGGGCCTGGCCTGCTTTGCGCTACTGGAAAACCCTACTGGAACGGAACATCCGGATTACCTGAACAACGGTAACCGCCTGCTGCTGGACCTGTTCGAGGCCCGCGTGGAGCTCGTGGAAAACCTAGACAACGCTCAAGCCTCCCTTGAAGCCTTGGCTGCCCGGCTGCGCACCGGTGGCAAGAAGCCCTACATCGTACCAATTGGCGGCTCTAGCCCAGTCGGTACGCTGGGTTATGTACGCGCGGGGCTGGAACTGGCTGAACAGATCGACGCCACCGGCGTCGAATTCTGCGCGGTCATGTTGGCCAGCGGCAGTGCAGGTACCCAGGCGGGGCTTGCACTGGCCCTGAGCGAACGCTTGCCGCAGCTGCCTGTCATTGGTGTGACGGTGTCCCGCGATGAAGACCAGCAACGGCCCAAGGTGCAGGCATTGGCTGAAGCCACGGCCAACCTGTTGGGCGTACCGTTGCCGGATGCGTTCAAGGTCCATTTGTGGGACGAGTACTACGGGCCTCGCTATGGTGAACCGAACGCAGGTGGGCTGGCGGCAATCAAATTGCTGGCCGCCCAGGAAGGCATTCTGCTGGACCCTGTCTACACCGGCAAAGCCATGGCCGGTTTGCTGGACGGCGTAGGCCGACAGCGTTTGAACGATGGCCCCATTCTGTTTTTGCACACCGGTGGTGCTCCGGCGCTGTTTGCCTACACGGATGCCTGGTCTGCCTGACTTTTTCCACACAATAAGGATACCTTGATGCGCTTGAATGCCCTGCGACGCCACCTCGCCGTTACCGCCCTCGCCTTGGCCACTGCACTGGGTGCCCAGGCCCATGCCGGTGAGCAACTGCAACAGATCAAGGACCACGGCGCCTTGAAAGTGGGCCTTGAAGGCACCTACCCGCCGTTCAGTTTCGTAGATGAAAGCGGCAAGCTCACAGGTTTCGAAGTGGAACTGTCCCAAGCCTTGGCTAAGGAACTGGGCGTGAAGGCAGACATTCAACCCACCAAATGGGATGGCATTCTGGCCGCGCTGGAATCCAAGCGCCTGGATGTGGTGATCAATCAGGTCACCATTTCGGACGAGCGCAAGAAAAAGTACGACTTCTCTGTGCCGTACACGGTCTCCGGCATCCAGGCACTGACCCGCAAGGCAGACGCTGCGTCTATTGCAAAGCCTGCTGATCTGGCTGGCAAGAAAGTAGGTGTAGGCCTGGGTACCAACTACGAGCAGTGGCTTAAGCAGAATGTGCCGCAAGCTGACGTACGTACCTATGAAGATGACCCGACCAAGTTCCAAGACCTGATGAACAAGCGCATCGACGTAATTCTGGTGGACCGCCTAGCGGCGCTGGATACGGTCAAGAAGACTGGCGACCGCCTGGGCGTGGCCGGTGAAGCGTTCTCCCGCCAGGAAGCCGGCGTTACCCTGCGCAAAGGCGAGCCTGAGCTGCTCAAGGCTGTGGACGATGCCTTGGCCAAGCTGCGCAAGGACGGCACGCTGACTCAGCTGTCGCAGAAATGGTTTGGCGCTGACGTTACCCAATGAATCAGGACAGCCTGCGCATCGCCCTGGAGTCGCTTCCCTTCCTGCTTCAGGGCGCCTGGTTCACGATTGTACTGAGCCTGGGGGGCATGTTCTTCGGGCTGCTGCTGGGTTTCGCGCTGGCGCTTATGCGCCTGTCGCAGCTGGCCATCCTGCGGGGCGTATCGCGGGTGTACGTGTCGTTCTTTCGCGGCACGCCCCTGCTGGTGCAATTGTTCCTGATCTACTACGGGTTGCCGTCCATAGGGCTTGAGTTGAGCCCGCTGACGGCTGCCCTGATAGGCTTCTCGCTGAACATGGCCGCCTATGCGTGTGAAATCCTGCGGGCGGCCATCGGCTCTATCGACCGGGGCCAGTGGGAGGCAGCGGCCAGCATCGGCATGACACGGGCACAAACCCTGCGCCGAACCATTCTGCCCCAAGCGGCACGTACTGCATTGCCGCCCTTGGGTAACAGTTTCATTTCGCTGGTGAAAGATACGGCGTTGGCAGCCACCATCCAGGTGCCAGAGCTGTTTCGGCAGGCGCAGTTGGTTACAGCCCGCACGTTCGAGATCTTTGCCATGTACCTGTCCGCCGCCTTGATCTACTGGGTGCTGGCCAGCCTTCTTGCGTACGTCCAGAACCGCCTGGAGCGCCGCGTTAACCGCCACGACCTGGAGCCTAAGCAATGATTGTGGTGGAACACCTCACCAAACGCTTCAACGACACGCCTGTGCTGGACAACATCGACCTGACCGTCAGTGAAGGTGAAGTGGTAGCCATCATTGGCCCCAGTGGCTCGGGCAAGACCACCTTCCTGCGCTGCCTCAACCTCCTGGAAACACCCAGCGCGGGAACGATTCAAGTGGGGGGCGTCACCATCGATGCAAACCGCGCTATCGCCAAGCAGCAGGCGCAGGTGCGCCAGTTACGCCAGCAGGTGGGTTTCGTGTTCCAGAACTTCAACCTGTTCCCTCACCGCACCGCACTGGAAAACGTGATTGAAGGGCCGGTGGTGGTCAAGAAAATGCCCGTTGCGCAAGCCCAGGCCCTGGGCCGTTCCCTGCTGGCCAAAGTAGGGCTGGCCGGCAAGGAAGACGCTTACCCGCGTCGGCTGTCCGGTGGCCAGCAGCAGCGGGTCGCCATTGCCCGGGCGCTGGCTATGGAACCGCAGGTGATCCTGTTTGACGAACCTACCTCGGCACTAGACCCGGAGCTGGTTGGCGAAGTGCTGGCGACCATTCGCAGCCTGGCCGAAGAAAAGCGCACCATGGTCATCGTGACCCACGAAATGAGCTTCGCGCGAGATGTAGCCAACCGTGTGGTGTTCTTCGACAAGGGGAAGATTGTTGAACAGGGCGACCCAGCAGTTGTGTTCGCGGCGCCCCAACATGAGCGCACTCGCCAATTCCTAGGGAAATTCCTGGCGCAATCTTGATACGCCCGCTTCTATATCAATTGCCAAAGGTTATTTCAAAATATCTTTAAGCTCCTCTAGGGTATAACGACCGGACCACCGGACCATCACAGACACACCGCCTTGGTGCGGTTTCTATTACGTGAGGACGGTATGGTTCGCGCTGCTTTGTTTACCCCATTGCGGGTGCTGCTTTTGAGTGCCGGCCTGATCGCCGGCAGCGCTTATGCGGCTGACGCGCCGTTGAAAGTCGGCACAACCGCTGCCTTTGCCATTCCCCTGGAGGCTGCCGTTGCCGAGGCTGACAAGCAGGGGCTGAAAGTCGAGCTGGTGGAGTACACCGACTGGATTGCTCCCAACGTGAGCCTGGCTGCAGGCGACATCGACGTTAACTATTTCCAGCACATCCCCTTCCTTGAAAACGCCAAACAGGCGGCGGGTTTTGACTTGGTGTCTTACGCCCCGGGCATTATCAATAACGTGGGCCTGTACTCCAGGCGTTACAAAAGCTTCCAAGACCTGCCTGAGGGTGCTTCGGTGGCCATCGCCAACGACCCTATCAACAGTGGCCGCGGCCTGCAGCTGCTAGCCAAGGCTGGCTTGATCGAACTCAAGCCAGGCGTAGGCTACAAGGCCACTGAAGACGACATCGTCAGCAACCCCAAGAAGCTGAAGATCCTTCAGGTCGAGGCCGTTCAGCTGGTACGGGCCTATGACGATGCCGACCTGGTGCAGGGCTATCCTGCCTACATCCGCCTGGCCAAGACGTTCGACCCTGAATCCGCCTTGCTCTTCGACGGCCTGGACCACCCTGAATACGTGATTCAGTTCGTGATTCAGCCAAAGAATAAAAACGATCCCCGCCTGGCCAAATTCATCGATATCTACCAGCACTCGCCTGTCGTCAAAGCAGCGCTGGATAAGTCCTTGGGTACCCTCTATCAGCCTGGCTGGAAGGGTTAAACCATGAGTGCTCCTTCGCTCAAGCTGGTCACCCCCCTCTCTACCGCCATCGGACAACAGCCTGTTTCACCACCTCAAAGCGCTACGCCGCTAATCCGCTTGCAGGGCATCAGCAAGGTGTATCAAGGTGCCCTGGCGCCGGTTCACGCACTCAAGGGCATCGACCTGGAGATCCAGCGGGGCGAAGTGTTCGGCATTATCGGGCGCAGCGGGGCGGGCAAATCTTCACTGTTGCGCACCCTGAACCGGCTGGAATCTCCCACTGAAGGCCAGGTGTGGGTTGACCACATTGACTTGAGCACACTGACCGAAGACCGGCTGGTGGAGGTACGCCGGGGCATCGGCATGATCTTCCAGCACTTCAACCTGATGTCTGCGAAAACCGCAGCGCAGAACATTGAGCTGCCGCTGAAAGTGGCAGGTGTTTCCCGCGCCATTCGCCAGCGCAAGGTCAGTGAGCTGCTTTCGCTGGTGGGCCTGGAAGGCAAGCATGATGCTTACCCTGCCCAGCTCTCTGGCGGGCAGAAGCAGCGAGTGGGGATCGCCCGCGCCTTGGTGCACGACCCCGCCCTACTGCTCTGTGACGAAGCCACCTCCGCGCTGGACCCGGAAACCACGGCCTCTATCCTGCAACTGCTGCGAGACATCAACCAGCGACTTGGGCTGACCATTGTGCTGATCACCCATGAAATGGCCGTGATTCGCGATATCTGCCATCGCGTGGTAGTGCTAGAGCAAGGCTGTATCGTGGAAGAAGGGCCTGTATGGCAAGTGTTTGGCAACCCGCAGCATGAGGTAAGCCGTACGCTGTTGGCGCCCCTGCAGCAGGGCTTGCCGCCCGCCTTGGTAGCACGGCTGCACGCCACCCCGCATAGCGGTTCAGCGCTGGTACTTGCCTTGCGGTTCACAGGCGCTGGCACGTCCGAGCCTGACCTGTCCGGCCTGTTCCGCCTGCTGGGTGGGCACGTACGCCTGTTACATGGCGGTATCGATCAGATCCAGGGCCATACGCTCGGGCAGTTGACGGTGTCGGTCGCACAGTCTCCGTTGGAGCCTGCGCAGTGCGCAGAGCGTGCTCGTCAGTGGGCTGAACAGGTAGAGGTGTTGGGCTATGTGGACTGAGCGTTTGTTGCAAGGCGCGCTGGATACCCTGTTGATGGTAGGGCTGAGTTCGCTGATCGCATTACTGGCAGGCATTCCCATGGCGGTGATTCTGGTGACCAGCGACCGAGGCGGCATTTTCGAAGCGCCGTTGGTCAACCGCCTGCTGGGGGGCTTTGTAAACCTGTTCCGCTCCATTCCGTTCCTGATCCTGATGGTGGCGCTGATCCCTTTCACGCGCTGGATCGTGGGCACTACTTATGGGGTATGGGCAGCAGTAGTGCCGCTGACGCTGGCGGCTACGCCTTTCTTTGCGCGTATTGCAGAGGTAAGCCTGCGCGAAGTCGATCATGGTTTGGTAGAGGCTGCCCAGGCCATGGGGTGCCGTCGCTGGCACATCATCTGGCATGTGCTGCTGCCTGAGGCCCGGCCTGGCATTGTGGGCGGGTTTACCATCACTTTGGTCACCATGATCAACAGTTCTGCCATGGCAGGCGCCGTGGGGGCCGGCGGCCTGGGGGACATCGCTTACCGGTATGGGTATCAGCGGTTCGACACCCAGGTGATGCTGACCGTGATCGTGTTGCTGGTACTGCTGGTGGCGGTGATTCAATTGGGCGGGGACCGGTTGGCGCAGCGGCTCAACAAGCGTTGATCTGAGGCGTGTTCCCGGGTTCTGGCTTGGCCCCATAGGGGGCAGGCCAGAACCCGGGCAGCACCGGACCGCCTCTACTCTTTTATTCGGTACCAGGCCACAT
>Ga0268349_1000012_pt1 | contig 45964 bp, 46 predicted proteins | sample G5R2_MAIN_18SEP2_FD_190164 | JGI IMG/M metagenome (GOLD analysis project Ga0268349, IMG submission 190164) | Phyllosphere microbial comminities from switchgrass, GLBRC, Michigan, United States - G5R2_MAIN_18SEP2017_LD1 | ecosystem: Host-associated > Plants > Phyllosphere > Phylloplane/Leaf...
ACCAGGCGCAATGCCAGGCACGGGTAGATGGGGCCCTCACCCTCTTGTTCGTGCCTCACCTGGCGGAGGCCGCCCGGCTGTATGAGGCTATGCGCTATAGCGTGATGAATGGCGGGAAACGCGTTCGTCCCTTGCTGGTGTACGGCGCCTGTGAAGCCTTGGGGGGCGAAGTGGCCAATGCCGATGGTGCAGCCTGTGCTGTAGAGCTCATTCATGCCTATTCACTGGTACATGACGATTTGCCGGCCATGGACGACGACGACTTGCGGCGTGGCCAGCCCACTACACACAAAGCCTTTGACGAAGCCTGCGCAATATTGGCCGGAGACGGGCTGCAGGCGATGGCGTTCGCGGCCTTGAGTGATACGGCCCTTGGCAAGCTAGGTGACGGCACCCGATTGCAGATGGTCCGCGCCCTTGCCCTGGGTGCAGGCCCTGCCGGAATGGTCGGAGGCCAAGCCATTGACCTGGGTTCGGTAGGGCTGAAGCTGGACCAGGCGGCCCTGGAGCAGATGCACCGGCACAAGACCGGTGCCTTGATTGAAGCAAGCGTCGTGTTGGGCGCACTGGCCAGTGAGCGTGCCAACGCGCAGAACCTGAGTGCCTTGAAGGCCTATGCAGGCGCTGTGGGCCTGGCGTTCCAGGTGCAGGACGACATCTTGGACGTGGAAAGCGATACCGCAACGCTGGGCAAGCGCCAGGGGGCAGACATTGCCCGCGACAAGCCGACGTACCCTGCCCTGCTGGGCATGGACGTGGCCAAGGCCTATGCCCATGAGTTGCGTGACCAGGCCCTTCACGCCCTACAGCCGTTTTCGAGCAGCGCCGAACCGCTGCGGGCGCTGGCGCGCTATATCGTCGATCGTCGCAACTGACGGCCTGGCTTGCCCGCGGATGTGCTATCACGGGTAAGCCAGATTCCTACGGCTCTCCGCCTTAGGGTAAACTCTTTCCCTTTATGGCTTCCAAAACGATCCGCCTGATGCCTACGACGTTCCAAGAGATTCCCCGTGAGCGCCCGTCAACCCCGCTGCTAGACCAAGCCGATACGCCGGCTGGGCTGCGCCGGCTGGGCGAAGCCGAGCTTGAAGGCGTGGCCGATGAACTGCGCCAGGACCTGCTCTATACCGTAGGGCAGACAGGCGGCCATTTCGGCGCCGGCCTGGGCGTGATCGAGCTGACCATCGCGCTGCACTATGTGTTCGACACCCCCGAAGATCGCCTCGTATGGGATGTAGGCCACCAGGCTTACCCACACAAGATACTGACCGGCCGCCGGGAACGTATGCATAGCCTGCGTCAGAAAGACGGCCTTGCCGCGTTCCCTCGCCGCAGTGAAAGCCCTTACGACACCTTTGGCGTAGGGCATTCCAGCACTTCTATCAGTGCGGCACTGGGCATGGCCATTGCTGCCCGCCTGCAAGGCAGCGAGCGCAAGGCTATCGCCGTGATAGGTGATGGCGCACTTACCGCAGGCATGGCATTCGAAGCGCTCAACCACGCGCCTGAAGTCAATGCCAACATGCTGGTTGTGCTGAACGACAACGACATGTCCATTTCCCGTAACGTGGGTGGGCTGTCCAATTACCTGGCGAAAATCCTGTCCAGCCGCACCTATGCCAGTATGCGTGAAGGCGGAAAGAAGGTGCTGTCGCGCCTGCCTGGGGCCTGGGAAATCGCCCGCCGCACCGAGGAGTATGCCAAGGGCATGCTGGTGCCAGGTACGTTGTTCGAGGAACTGGGCTGGAACTACATCGGGCCTATCGACGGCCATGACTTGCCTACATTGATCGCCACGCTGCGCAACATGCGGGACCTCAAGGGGCCGCAGTTCCTCCACGTGGTCACCAAGAAAGGCAAGGGGTTCGGCCCGGCCGAGGCTGACCCCATCGGTTGGCACGCCATTACCAAGCTTGACCCCTTGGTGCCAGTGATAGCGCCGGTCAAAAAGCCAGTTGGGCCCAAGTACTCCGCCGTGTTCGGCCAGTGGCTGTGCGACATGGCCGAAGCGGATAAGCGCCTGGTCGGTATCACCCCCGCAATGAAGGAGGGCTCGGACCTGGTAGCGTTCAGCGAACGTTTTCCCGAGCGTTACTTTGACGTCGCTATTGCTGAGCAGCACGCGGTAACCCTGGCGGCAGGCCTGGCGTGCGATGGCATCAAGCCGGTAGTGGCGATCTACTCTACATTCCTGCAGCGGGGCTACGACCAACTGGTTCATGACGTGGCCGTACAAGGCCTGGATGTACTGTTCGCCATCGACCGCGCGGGGCTGGTAGGTGAAGACGGCCCTACCCATGCCGGCAGTTTCGACCTTTCGTTCCTGCGCTGCATACCGGGCCTGGTCATCATGGCACCCAGTGATGAAAACGAGCTGCGCCTGCTGTTGAGCACGGGTTACCAACATGTGGGGCCGGCGGCCGTACGCTACCCCCGTGGTACCGGGCCCAACGCTGCACTGGCGCCTGGGCTGGATACCGTGGAGATCGGCAAAGCCGTGGTACGCAGGCGCGGTGAAGGCGTGGCGATACTGGTATTCGGTGTGCAATTGACCGAGGCCTTGGCGGTGGCAGAGCGCTTGAACGCCACGGTGGTGGACATGCGTTTTGTGAAACCGCTGGACGAAGCGGTTATCCGCGAGATGGCTAGCCAGCATTCACTGATCGTCACCCTCGAAGAAAACGCCGTCATGGGGGGAGCGGGTTCAGCAGTAGGCGAATTCCTGGCCAGCCAGGGCCTGTGCGTACCCTTGCTGCACTTGGGGTTGCCAGACACCTATGTGGAACACGCCAAGCCCGGGCAAATGCTGGCTGAGTGCGGCCTGGACGAAGCCGGGATCGAAAAGGCCATTCAGGCGAGGCTGCAGGCCTCAGCGGGCTGAAGTGCCCGTTACAGCCTGGGGTTACCCCTACACAAGCGGGCGGCATTCCCGCCCGCCTGCCTAGTAGGGGCGGGCCTGGAAATGAACAAGGCTGCCTGGGTTAATTGCCCATCATGTGCCCAAGCTTGCCAGCCTTGGTTGCCAGGTAGTACTTATTGTGCGGGTTATGGCCTGTGTGCAACGGAACACGCTCAGCTACCTTGATACCCATATCAGTCATGGCCTTGACCTTGCGAGGGTTGTTGGTCATCAGCCGTAGTGAACTCACGCCCAGATGCGCCAGCATCGGTTGGCAGATGGTGTAATCCCGCTGGTCAGCGGCAAAGCCAAGGCGTTCATTCGCTTCCACAGTGTCGGCACCCTGGTCCTGCAACTCATAGGCACGGATCTTGTTCATCAGGCCAATACCCCGGCCTTCCTGACGCAGGTACAGCAATACACCGCGGCCTTCGTGCGCAATGGCTTGCAAGGCAGCCTCCAGTTGCGAGCCGCAGTCGCAGCGCTGGCTGAATAACGCATCGCCTGTGAGGCATTCGGAGTGCACACGCCCAAGCACAGGCTGGCCATCGGCGATATCACCCAAGCTGAGTACGACATGCTCACGCCCGGTGGCTTCCTCAAGGAACCCATGCATGGTGAAGGTAGCGAAGGGCGTAGGCAGTTTGGAAGCGGCGACAAAAGCGACTGGCACCTTGTGCTCCTATCTAAGTAGGGAAAATGTTCGTGGCCACGCCTTCAAAGGTAGCGGCGCGGAGAAGATGTCACATTGTAACATCTGCACCTGAGCGTGGCTTAGCCCGAATAATTGACCTTACCTATCGATGAGCTCTATCAGCCCGGCCGTCAGTGTGCTTGGTGGGCTCCCGCTCAAAGGGATAAGGCATTTTCCAGCGCTTGTAGATGGCTCGCAGCTGACCGTTGGCGACCAGTTCGTCCATACGCCGATCAAAGACGTCGCGCAATTCGCGACCCCTCTCGCTGTTTGTAAAACCCAGGTACAGCGGCAAGTCGATGAGGTGGGTCATTTTATAGGCCATAGGGTCTGGCGCTTGCTGCTGGATGTAATCCATTTCCTGCTCAGCATCGATGTAGTAGTCAGCACGGCCACGCTTGAGCATTTCAAGAATGCCGTCCCGCCGATGTATTTCCTCGTACTGTTTTGCCGATGGCAGGTAACGCTGGAACTCATAACCACGCACCCAGGCGAGGCGGTAGTCGCCCAGGCTGGTAGGGGTTGGCGCTGGCAGCCTGGCCAGGCTCAAGGCATAGATATGGTCAGTGTCGTAATGCCAGCGGGGGTACAGGCAATCTTGCTCATCCTTGTAAGACCCCACCCAGGCATCGGCCTCGCCACGCTGCACCAAGCCTACGGACCGGAGGTAGGGTTCGATCCGCCATACCACTTCATAGCCGGCTGGCTCAAAAATGGTGCGCATAAGGTCCCACCCTAGCCCGGTACCGTCAGCGCCGGTGTAGTCCTCCCAGGCATCGCTGACAATGGCAACGGTGCCAGACGCCGGTACAGCCTCGGCCGCCTGCGCGCTGACAAGCCCAGTGGCCAGCAGCCCGCACAACAATGACGCCACCCACTTGAACATTGCCTACTCCATTTGGCGCGATCCGTGTTTATGCCAGGGTCAGGCCAATAGCTGTACCAGCCCTTGCATTGCCAGCCAGGCAAAGACACCGGCAAGCACATCGTCCAGCATAATGCCGATGCCCCCATGCACATGCCGGTCGATCCAGCGAATGGGCCACGGCTTGAGAATATCGAAGAACCGGAATACCAGAAACCCTATGATCAGCCAGTACCAGCCCTCAGGCACCAGCCAAAGGGTAATCCACATGCCGACCATTTCGTCCCATACAATGCCTTCGTGGTCATGCACACGTAGGTCATCGGCGACCTTGCCGCATAGCCAGAAGCCGAACAGCATGGTCAACCCTAGTACCAGCCAATACCCCCAATCGGGCAGCATCTGCCACAGCGGGATGAAGGGCAGCGCTACCAATGAGCCCCAGGTGCCTGGTGCCTTGGGCAGGGTACCCGAGCCAAAGCCGAACGCGAGAAAATGCCACGGATTGCGCCACACTGAAGGTGGCACAAACTCCGCAGGTACCTGGTTCGGATGGTCTGTCACGGTTGCTCCCGAAAATGTTGATAGCCCAACTGGCGGGGCGTGATCTGCCTGCCCCGTTCATCAAGCAGACGTACGCCGCTGCCTGCCAGAGCCTTGCCGATCACGAAGGGCGTGTGGCCCTGTAGACGCAATGCCTCAAGGTGCTGGGCGGGTAATGTGAACGCCAACCTGTAGTCGTCGCCTCCACTCAGCGCCGCTTGCAAAGCAGCAGGGCTGCCGGCGAGGGCACATACGGCATCTGACAACGGCACGCTTGATTGTTCTATTTCAAGTGCTACGCCCGAAGCCGCCGCGATGTGACCACAGTCCGCCAGCAGGCCGTCGGAAATGTCCAGGGCAGCCGTTGCCAGGCCTCGCAGTGCCAGGCCCAAGGCAAACTGAGGTTGTGGTGCCCAGTAACGTTCGAGCAGCAGGTCGCTGACAGGCGCTGCAGCAGTGCACTCACCCAATACCAGCGGTAATGCACCTGCGGCCTCGCCTAACGTTCCACCCACGCATAGCAGGTCGCCAGGGCGAGCGCCTTGGCGGGTCATCGCCTGGCCCACGGGTACACTGCCAAAAACAGTAAGGGTCAGGCTCAACGGCCCACGGGTGGTGTCCCCCCCTACCAGCTGCATGCCACACGCCAGTGCCATGCTGTCCAGCCCTTCGGCGAAGGCCTGCAGCCATGCAGGGGCAACGGCCGGCAGCGTCAGGGCCAGGGTGAACCCAATCGGTGTTGCCCCCATGGCGGCCAGGTCGCTGGCCGCAACGGCGAGCGCTCGTTGCCCTAGCCGGTGCGCAGGCGCGCCCTGTGGAAAATGCACACCTTCCACAAGGGTGTCGGTAGAAACGGCCAGCTGTTCGCCTTCAGGCAGCCCAAGCAATGCGCAATCGTCGCCGATACCCAAGGCCACGCCGTTTACGGTACGTGCGCAGGCTGCCGCCGCAAAGTAGCGGCGGATCAGCTCGAACTCCCCTAGCGCCACGGCCTTAGCGCTTGTGCGCTTTGACTTCGGGCGCGCGCAGGCGCGGCGCCAGCTTGTCCAGCACGCCATTGACGAACTTGTGACCGTCTGTGGCGCCGTAGATCTTGGCCAGCTCGATACCTTCGTTGATGACGACTCGGTAAGGCACGTCCACGCGCTTAAGCAATTCGAACGTAGACAAGCGCAGCACCGCCAACTCGACCGGGTCCATCTCGTCCAGCGTCAGGTCCACGCAGGGCGCAAGGGCTTCATCGATTTCGGTTTTGTTGGATGGTACGCCGTGCAGCAGCTCGCGGAAGTAGGCACCGTCTACATCACTGAAGTCGTTGTCAACACGAAACTGCGCTTCGATTTCGTTGAGCGAGTGCCCAGCCAATTGCCATTGATACAAGGCTTGGGTGGCCATCTTGCGGGCCTCGCGGCGCTTCGCGGTCTTGCTTTTCGCAGCAGCAGGGTCCTTGGCTTCCCGAGGGTTGAACTGCTCGTTTTCGTCGTTGATCACTTGGCCTCCAACTGCGCCAGCAGGCTGACCATTTCCAGAGCAGACAAAGCTGCCTCAGCGCCCTTGTTGCCTGCCTTGGTACCGGAACGCTCAATGGCCTGCTCGATGGAGTCTACGGTAAGCACACCGAACGCCACGGGCACACCAAACTCCATGGACACCTGGGACAGGCCCTTGGTGCATTCGCCAGCAACGTATTCAAAATGCGGCGTGCCGCCACGAATGACTGCACCCAGTGCAATGATGGCGTCGAACTCGCTGCGCTGGGCTACCTTTTGTGCTACCAGCGGGATTTCGAATGCGCCAGGGGCACGGATAACCGTGATATCGCTTTCATTGATGCCGTGGCGAACCAGTGCATCAACCGCACCGCTGACCAGGCTTTCCACAACAAAGCTGTTGAAGCGGCCAACTACCAGTGCATAGCGCCCTTGTGGGGCAATGAAGGTACCTTCGATGGTCTTCAGGGTCATTCGGCGGTCTCGTATTTAAAGAGCCAGGCCGCATGAAGCGGCCTGTGGGTAAGTAAAGTCCAAAAGCAGGCAAGGGGCCTGTTTATTCGGAGGGCACGTATTCTACAACTTCCAGATCGAATCCGGATATCGCGTTGTACTTCATTGGCGAACTCATCAGGCGCATCTTGCGCACGCCCAGGTCGCGCAATATCTGCGAACCGGCACCGATGGTGCTGTAGGTAGTAAGGGCCTTGGGTGGCGCATGTTCGGTCACTTCACGGATATGCGCCAGTAAGCGGTCGCCATCGGGCGCATGCCCCAGCAACAGCACCACACCTGCGCCGGCCTCAGCCACCCGGCTCATGGCTGCCCGCAGGCTCCAGCGCCCTGGCTGTCTCACCATGAGCAGGTCACGCAGGGGGTCCATATTGTGGACGCGCACTAGCGTAGGCTCCTCGCCTTGGATTTTACCCAGGGTAAGGGCCATGTGCACATCGCCTTCGACCGAATCCCGGTAGGTCACCAGGTTGAACGGCCCCAGGTCGGTGTCCAGCGGCCGCTCGGACACCCGCGCCACGGTACGCTCGTGGATCATGCGGTAATGGATCAGGTCGGCGATGGTACCGATGCGAATCCCATGCTCGGCGGCAAAGGTTTCCAGCTCGGCCCGGCGCGACATGGTGCCGTCATTGTTCATGATCTCGCAGATCACCCCCGCGGGCTCGAACCCGGCCATACGGGCCAGGTCACAGGCTGCTTCGGTATGCCCGGCACGTGCAAGTGTTCCCCCCGGCTGGGCCATCAGCGGGAAGATATGCCCTGGGCTGACGATGTCGTCGGCTACAGCGCCTCTGGCCGCAGCAGCCTGTACGGTCCGCGCCCTGTCTGCTGCGGAAATGCCCGTGGTCACGCCGGTGGCGGCTTCGATGGAGACGGTGAACTTGGTGCCGAAACCTGAACCATTGCGGGGGGCCATCAGTGGCAGCTTCAGGGTTTCACAACGCTCGCGGGTCATGGGCATGCAAATCAGGCCACAGGCAAACCGCGCCATGAAGTTGATGTGCTCGGCCTGGCAGCATTCGGCGGCCATGATCAGGTCGCCTTCGTTCTCGCGGTCTTCGTCATCCATCAGGATGACCATCTTGCCTTGGCGAATGTCTTCTACCAGTTCTTCAATCGTGTTGAGCGCCACGCGGCACCCCCTTGGTGTTATTTGAGGTAGCCATTGGCGGCAAGAAAGCCTTCGGTGATCCCGCCCTGCCCGGGCTCGGCGGCCTTGTCACCCAGCAGCAGACGCTCCAGGTAACGGGCCAGCAGGTCGACTTCCAAGTTGACGCGGCGCCCTGGCCGGTAGTCGGCCATTACGGTCTCGGCCAGCGTGTGAGGCACAATGGTCAGCTCGAATTCGGCGCCATTGACGGCATTGACCGTCAGGCTGGTGCCATCCACGGTAATGGAACCCTTGTGGGCGATGTACTTGGCCAGTTCCTTCGGGGCTCGCACGGTGAATTGCACAGCGCGGGCATTATCGCTGCGGGCAACGACTTCACCTACGCCATCCACATGCCCACTGACCAGGTGACCACCCAGCCGGCTGCTAGGGGTCAGGGCCTTTTCAAGGTTGACCGGGCTGCCAGCCTTCAGATCGTTGAAGGCGGTACAGTCCAGGGTTTCGCGACTCACATCAGCCCAGAAACCATCACCGGGTAGTTCCACAGCAGTGAGGCACACGCCATTGACGGCAATGCTGTCGCCCAGCTTCACATCGCCCAGGTCCAGCTTGCCGGTGTGCACGTGGACGCGTACGTCACCGCCCTTGGGCGTGAGGGCGCGAATGCTGCCAATGGATTCGATGATGCCGGTAAACATGAAAACCTCCGGAAAAACGGGAATTATACGGGGCGGGCTGGCGCTGGCACGGCAATGACCTGCCAGTCGTCGCCCACCGCTCGCATGTGCACAATCTTGAGCGCGGGTGCTTCGGCCATGTGGGCCAGGGGCCAATCCAGCAGAGGCCGTGCGCTGGAACCCATGAACAGGGCCGCCATGAACACGTGGTATTCGTCTACCAGCCCTGCCTGCGCAAAGGCACCTGCCAAGCGCGGGCCGGCCTCCACCAATACTTCGTTGGCGCCACGCCGCGCGAGTTCACGCAATAACTGCGGCAGGTCTACCTGGCCGCCTGAACCAGGCAGTGCCAATAACTCAGCGTTGACCGCCTGATAAGCAGACGTATCGGTTGGCGGTTGGGTGCACACCACCAGCGACGGGCCAGCGGCGAAAAAAGGCGCCGTGGCGGGTACACGCAGGCGGCCATCGACCAATACGCGTAGTGGGGACTGGCTGGTAGCCAAGGCCGTTGCAGCCGGCGACAAGCCCAGCTCCGCCGCCCGGACGGTCAAGCGGGCGGCATCGACCATGACCGTATCGGCACCGGTAAGAACCACACTGGAGCGAGCCCGCAGGCGTTGAACCGCACGCCGGGCATCCGGGCCGGTAATCCATTGGCTCTCACCGTTGGCCATGGCCGTTCGGCCGTCCAGGCTCATGGCCAGCTTGACCCGGACAAAAGGCAAGCCCTGTTCCATACGCTTGATAAAGCCTGGGTTGATCGCCCGGGCCTCAGCCTCCAGCACGCCAGCCTGCACTGTGACCCCGGCTGCGGCCAGCCGGGCCAACCCTTGACCGGCGACCTGAGGGTTCGGGTCCTGCATGGCAGCGACCACCCGCCCTACTCCAGCCGCCAGCAATGCGTCTGCACAGGGCGGCGTGCGGCCATGGTGGCTACAGGGCTCAAGGGTCACGTAGGCGGTCGCGCCCCGAGCCGCTTCGCCGGCCTGCCGCAGTGCATGCACTTCAGCATGGGGCTCGCCCGCCCGTACGTGCCAGCCTTCGCCCACTGTTTCGTCACCACGGGTGATGACACAGCCCACACGTGGGTTGGGGTGAGTGGAGTACAGGCCCTGGCGCGCAAGTTCCAGCGCGCGGGCCATGAAACGACGGTCCACAGCATCTTGGGTCACGCTGTTCATTTGGCAGCGGGCTCCCTGGCCAAGCGGTCCAGTTCTTCCCGGAATTCGTCTAGCGCCTGGAAGCGGCGATACACCGAGGCGAAGCGGATATAGGCGACTTCATCCAGCTTGCGCAGCTCGGCCATCACCCATTCGCCCACCACCATCGATTTCACTTCACGCTCTCCCGTGGCACGCAGTTGCCCCTTGATATGGCCCAGCGCAGCTTCGATCCGCTCGATGCTGACAGGCCGCTTTTCCAAAGCCCGCTGCATGCCTGCACGCAGCTTGTCTTCGTCGAAAGGCTGACGGCTGCCGTCCTGCTTGATCAGGCGAGGCAGCACAAGCTCGGCGGTTTCGAAGGTTGTGAAGCGCTCGCCACAGGCCAGGCATTCGCGGCGGCGGCGGACCTGCTCGCCTTCTGCGACCAGTCGCGAATCAATGACTTTGGTGTCGTTGGCGGCACAGAAAGGACAGTGCATGGTGGCCGGTACGTTCTGGAAGGGAGAACAATGTTAGCGCATCGCCCGGCGCAGACACAGCCTTGGGTTTCAGGTATACAGGCCAGGCGCGATGACGCGCTGGTTTCATGCCTACAGGAACAGGCTTCCCATGACAGTACGTTCACTTGCCTTGCTCTGCTGCGTCGGCCTGCTTGCCGCCTGCTCCAGCGAGCCCACCAAGCCGCCACCCGCCCCCGCCCCTGCGGCAGCCAAAGCCCCCGCCCCGGATATACGCGACCCGGAGCCCCTTGGGCCTTTGCCCGCTTATCAGCGTGAACTCAGCGGCACCCTCACCACCATTCCTCGTGGTGCCGAGGTGGAGCTGGCCCTGCTGGTCGTAGACGAACGGGGCCGGCCTCAGCAACTGCTGGCCAATACCACACTGGCCGGTACGGGCCAGCCGCTGCCCTTCCGCCTGCGCTTCAACCCCGATGCGTTCCCTCAAAATGCTCGTGTTGAACTGCGCGGCCGCGCCAGCCAGTCTGGCCAGCTGATTCTGCACCTCACGCCAAGGCAGATCGGCGGCCCTACCACGCAACTGCTGGGCACCCTGGAAATGACCAAGGCCCCTTGAATGCCCCTTGAACACCTGCACAGCGCCTTGGCTGAACTGCTAGGGGAGGCCCGGCTTGCGCAGGTCGCTTTGCCGGGTACAGGGCTGCATCTCTGGTTGCTGGACCCTGCCAACATGGACCGGCCTTTCAGCCGCGAGGAAACCCAGCGGGTACTGGACACGCCGCCTTATTGGAGCTTCTGCTGGGCCAGTGGCCTGGCCCTGGCACGTTTCATCGCCCAGCACCCCTATTGGGTACAAGGCAAGCGGGTATTGGACTTCGGCGCCGGGTCAGGCGTGGCAGCCATCGCGGCAGCCCGTGCAGGGGCTGCCTGCGTAGTAGCGTGCGACCTGGACCCTATCGCCCTAGAGGCCTGCCGAGCCAATGCAGCGCTTAATCGCGTGACGCTTGAATACCGCGACAACGCTTTTTCTGCCGGCGACAGCTTCGACCTGGCCAGCTTCGACCTGGCCAGCTTCGACCTAATAGTGGCCGCCGATGTGTTGTACGACCGGGAAAACCTGCCGCTGCTGGCTGCCTTTCTGGAACGCGCCCCGCAGGCACTGGTGGCCGACTCTCGCATTCGAGACCTTAGCCACCCGTGCTATACCCGGCTGGCACACCTTCAAGCCATGACGCTGCCGGACCTGGCTGAACCTGAAGCGTTTCGCCAGGTAAGCCTGTACCACGGCCAGCGGCCGTGACTTTCAGCCGGCCACGGCAGCCATTATAGTGTCGCCAATCATGTCTTCTTCGAGAGTCACCATGAGTCAGGCCACCGCTTACATTTTCGATGCCACCGATGCGAACTTCCAGCAGGAGGTCATCGAAAAATCATTCGACCAGCCCGTATTGGTGGATTTCTGGGCCGACTGGTGCGCACCTTGCAAGGCCTTGATGCCCGTGCTGGAAAAAATCACCGAGGGTTACCAGGGCGAGCTGCTGATGGCCAAGGTCAATTGCGATGTTGAACAGCAAGTAGTTGCCATGTTTGGTGTACGCAGCTTGCCTACCGTGGTGCTGTTCAAGGACGGCCAACCCGTGGATGGCTTCGCCGGTGCGCAACAGGAATCGGCTATTCGGGCCATGCTTGAGCCTCATGTGGCAGAACCCGCGCCGATTGCGGCTGATCCCTTTGAGCATGCCCAAGCCTTGTTTGCAGAGGGCCGCTACAGCGAGGCCGAAGTGGCGTTGCAAGGCCTGCTAAGCGCGGACAACAGCCACATGGCCGCCTTGATCCTGTATGCCCGTTGCCTGGCAGAGCGCAATGAGCTAGCCGAAGCTGAAACTGTACTGAGCGCCGTGACCGGTGACGAACACAGGGCTGCATTGGCGGGGGCAAAAGCCCAATTGACCTTCCTGCGCCAAGCAGGTGACCTGCCAGATGCTGCAGACCTGAAAAGCCGCTTGGCCCAGAACCCTCAGGACGACGAAGCGGCCTACCAGTTGGCGGTGCGGCAACTGGCGCGCCAGCAATACGAGGGGGCTCTGGACGGCCTGCTTAAACTATTCCAGCGCAACCGTAGCTATAACGAGGGCCTTGCCCACAAAACGCTGCTGCAAGTATTCGACCTGCTGGGAAATGATCATCCCTTGGTCACCACCTACCGCCGCAAGCTGTTCGCCGCCCTTTACTGACCGCCTGCCCAGGTATAGAGCGGTGCATCGGCGCCGCTTACCACCTGCACCTGATCACAGTGACGCAGCCGTACCAACAGCCGTTTGCCGGCTGCCGCATTACCTGTCAGCCCTTCCAGTTGCTCGAACAACGCTGGCCCGCTGATCTGCCCGCTGGCCTTGACCAGCGCCAACGCGTTCTGCCACACAGCGTCGGTAGCGGCTGGGCGTGGCTCGGGCGCGGCAGGCGTAGCCACCACCTGTGAGTTATCCAAAGCAGCCTTCAGTTGTGCCCAATCACCCTCACCCATGTCTATGTTGAGGTCTATCGGCCATTGGCCGATCGTGCCCGTGATTCTGATCATGCGTTCCCCCCATAGCCCATGGCAGCGACCTTAACATGAAGCTTTCGGGTAAGCCCTAGCCGGAGAAGCAAAGCCGTTATAACATAACCAAATACTCCTGATGGACTTCCCCCATGCGCCACGCCCTGCTCGCCCTTTCACTCTCACTAGTGCCCGCCTTTGCACACGCTGCTACTGAGCCTGCTCATGCCCATGCCACGCTAGCGCCCCATGAGCACGGCACGGCGCGGCTGGATGTCGCTCTAGATGGCCAAACCCTTGCCTTGGACTTGGACAGCCCCGGCATGAACCTGGTGGGGTTCGAGCACGCACCTAGCACCGACGCCGACCGTGCCGCCATTGCGAAGGCGCGTGCACAGTTGGCAGCGCCTGTTCAGCTGTTCAACCTGCCCCCGGCTGCCAAGTGCAGCGCCACGCACCAGGAACTGATCAGCCCACTGTTCGGTAACGCCGCTGCAGAACCTGCTGGCCATGACGATGAAGATGACGGCGACGGCCATCACCACGAGCATAGCGATGTAGACGGGCACTTCCAGTTCACCTGCGAGCATCCTGAAGCATTGAAGCGCCTGGACCTGAGCCGCTTCTTCACCACCTTCCCCGCGACCCATAAAGTGCTGGTGCAGGCCATTACCGCCAACGGCCAAGTGGGCGTTGAAGCGACACCTGACAACAGCACACTGGTGTTCTGAACATGGCGGCGGCGTTGATCGAACTGCACAACCTGGGTTATGCCTGGCCAGGGCAGCCGGAGTTGCTCGACCTGCCTGCCCTTGAGCTAGGCACAGGTGAAAGCCTGTTCTTGCGCGGCCCCAGCGGCAGTGGCAAAACCACGCTGCTGGGGTTGCTTGGCGGCGTTCAACTGCCTGATCGAGGGCAGGTACGGCTGCTGGGCCAGGACCTGGCTCAGCTCCGCCAAGGCGCGCGCGACCGCTTTCGAGTGGACCACACCGGGTACATCTTCCAGCAGTTCAACCTCCTGCCTTTTCTGTCGGTTCGCGACAACGTACGCCTGCCGTGTCGCTTCTCCACCCTGCGCTTGGCCCGCGCACAGCAACGCCATGGCAGCCTGGAAAAGGCCACCGATACCTTGCTGGAGCGGCTAGGCCTGCCCAGCTCGCTGTTTGACCGGCGCGCCGATGCCTTGTCCATTGGCCAGCAGCAGCGTGTGGCCGCTGCCCGCGCCCTGATTGGCCAGCCAGAACTGGTGATCGCCGACGAGCCCACGTCGGCACTGGACAGTGATGCGCGGGAAGCCTTCCTGCGCCTGCTGTTTGAAGAATGCCAGGCCGGCGGTGCTGGCCTGCTGTTCGTAAGCCACGATCAGAGCCTGGCACCGTTGTTTGATCGGGCTGAATCCCTCATGGACCTGAATCGCGCCACGCGCGCCCGGGAGGCCTGATGCCATTGTTACGCCTTGCCCTGGCAAGCCTGGCCAACCGCCGCTTCACCGCCGCACTGACCGCCTTCGCGATTGCAGTTTCCGTGTGCCTGTTGCTGGCTGTGGAGCGTGTTCGCACCGAGGCGCGCGCAAGCTTTGCCAGCACCATCAGCGGTACGGACCTGGTCATCGGCGCCCGTTCCGGCCCGATCAACCTCTTGCTGTATTCGGTATTCCGCATCGGTAATGCCACGAACAACATTCGTTGGAGCAGCTTCGAACACTATGCCCAAGACCCGCGGGTAAAGTGGGCCATTCCGATTTCCCTGGGTGATTCCCACCGGGGTTACCGTGTGATGGGCACCGATCACAACTACTTTGAGCATTACCACTATGGCCATGGCCAGGCCCTTGAGCTGGCGCAAGGCCGCGCCTTCGCCAACGACCCGTTCGAAGTGGTGCTAGGCGCCGAGGTGGCCGACGCCCTCCATTACGCTTTGGGCGATCATTTGGTACTGGCCCACGGTGTTGCCGCCATCAGCCTGGTCAAGCATGACGACAAGCCCTTCACGGTGGTAGGCATTCTCAAGCGTACGGGTACCCCTGTGGACCGTACGCTGCATATCAGCCTGGGCGGCATGGAGGCGATTCATGTGGACTGGCACAACGGCATGCCCGCACGGGGTGCCGAACGCATCAGCGCAGACCAGGCACGCGCCATGGACCTCACGCCCAAGGCGATCACGGCCATGCTGATAGGCCTTAAGAACCGAGTGACCACCTTTGCCTTGCAGCGTGAGGTGAACGACTACCTGGACGAACCGTTATTGGCCATTCTGCCAGGCGTGGCCTTGCAGGAGCTGTGGAGCCTGATGGGTACGGCAGAGCAGGCACTGTTCGTTGTGTCGTTGTTTGTCGTGCTCACCGGTTTGATTGGCATGCTGACGGCCATTCTCACCAGCCTCAATGAACGCCGCCGGGAAATGGCTATCCTTCGCTCGGTGGGTGCGCGGCCTTGGCAGATCGCTCTGTTACTGGTTGCAGAGGCCGGCGCGCTAGCAGCGGCGGGCATCGTGGCCGGCGTAGCGCTGCTGTATGTGAGCATCGCCTGCGCGCAGGGTTATGTGCAGGCCAGCTATGGGCTATACCTGCCACTTACGCTACCTAGCGCCTATGAATGTGCGCTACTGGGGCTGGTATTCGGCGCTGCTCTCCTGATCGGGGCCATTCCCGCCTGGCGGGCCTACCGGCAATCGTTGGCTGACGGCCTGACGGTCCATCTTTAGGAGTTGAATCACCTGTGCGCCGCCTATTGCTCGCCTTCCTAATGGTCATAAATACGGCCTATGCCGAACCGATTCGTGTATTGACCTGGGAGGCACTGGTACCGCCGGACGCACCAAAAATCGCCCCGGTGCTCACCCCTATGCATGACCTGTCCAAGCTAGGCACAGGGTTAGCCGAAGCGGCCCCAGCCGCCCATCAGTTGGCTCCCCATTCACCGGCGGTGAAGGCCTTGGATGGCCAACTGGTTAGGTTGCCCGGCTACATCGTACCGCTGGAGGTCAACGAAGAAGGGCGTACCACAGACTTCCTATTGGTGCCCTACTACGGCGCCTGCATCCATGTGCCCCCTCCGCCTTCCAACCAGATCGTTCATGTGACCAGCGAGCTGGGTGTGAAGGTAGAAGAGTTGTACCAGCCCTACTGGATCGAAGGCCCGATGCAGGTCAAGGCCAGTAGCAGCGAGCTGGCCGAAGCGGGCTACCAGATGGAGGCGGAAAAGATTTTTGCCTACGAACTGCCGGACTAGAGCACCTGGTGCGACACAGCGCCGCAGACAGCGATAGTGCCGTTATTGATCTGGATCAATAGTCGGTAAGGGAGGGGCGTTCAGGATTGAACGCATCCGCCTACCCATGGAGCTGTCATGAAAACGTCTGCCCTCAGTGCCGCTGTGCTTGCCTTGGCACTGGCTACCCCTACCGCCTTCGCCCACCAGGCCGGGGACTTTATCATCCGCGCTGGCGCCGCAAAGGTGTCACCCGCCGAGGACAGCGGCGAGCTCAAACTCGATGGCGCGCGTATCAGTGGCACCAAGGCTACGCTCGATGGCGACACCCAACTGGGACTGGCCTTCGCCTACATGCTGACCGACCACGTCGGTATCGAATTGTTGGCAGCCACGCCTTTCCAGCACAGGGTTGGCGTGAAAGGTATCAGCAACGCCACAGGCATCGATGGGCTGGATGGCAAGCTGGGCGATATCAAACAACTGCCCCCTACCCTGTCCCTCCAGTATTACCCCATGGCCCCAACGTCGCGCTTCCAGCCCTACGCCGGGGTTGGCGTGAACTATACGATGTTCTTCGATGAAGACCTGAGCAGTGAACGCAAGGCCCAAGGCTTTAGTCACCTCAAGCTGCAGGACTCTATTGGCTTGGCTGGCCAGGTAGGCCTGGACTACATGCTGACCGACCACCTGATGTTCAACGCCGCCGTGTGGTATGCCGACATTAATACCAAGGCTAGTGTGGATGGCCCTACAGCCTTGGGTGTAGGCCGTACCAAGGTGAACGTGGATGTGGACCCCTGGGTGTATATGGTGGGGTTAGGGTACAAGTTTTAATATCAAAGCCTTCGCCAGCAGCCACATGCACCCTGCCGTACATGGCCTGTAGGACCGGTCGAAGCCAAAGGCGGAGGCCGGGAAGCTCTGCAACCAACCGGGACCTACCGGGACCTACCTGTCAGCGGCTCCCGTCACCCAGCAAGCGCCGCAGCCCCGTTTCAAGCGGGGTTGTGTCGCCCAGCGTGAACTGCGCCAGCAACCGCGCGTTGTTGGCGCGTGAATGCCTGATATCCCCTGCCCTGGCCGGCTGATAAGTGATCGCTGGCAACCTGCCCACCACCGTGCCCAGCGCCTCAAGCAACTGGTTGAGGGAGGTGGTGTGGTTCAACCCTACATTGAAGGGCCCCTCTGGCGCACTTGGGGCTTCCAATGCCTGCACCATCAAGCCAACCAGATCTTCCACATAGAAGAAATCACGGGTCTGCTCACCATCCCCAAATACAGTAATCGGCAAACCGGCCTGCGCGCGCTGGGCGAAAATGCTGATCACACCAGAATAAGGTGAAGAGGGGTCCTGGCGAGGGCCGTAGATATTGAAGAACCGGAACACCACCGGCTCCAGGCCGTGCTCACGCCGGTAGAAATCCAGGTAATGCTCGCTGGCCAGCTTGTCAGCCGCATAAGGGGTCAAGGGCGCCTTGGTAACGGCTTCATCAATCGCTTCGCCCTCACCGTTATTGCCGTAGATGGCTGCGCTGGATGCAAACAGTACGCGGCGTACCTGGTTGGCCCGCAATGCCTCACACAGGTTCAGCGTGGTCACGAAATTGCTTTGATGCGTTGCTACGGGGTCTTCCACCGAAGCTTGTACCGACGCTACCGCTGCCAGGTGCACGGCAGCACTGCAACCTTGCGCGGCCTGTGCAAGCAGCGCCGTATCGGCAGCATCACCAACGTACAACTGCAGTCGTGGATGCCCCAGCGGGAGGTTTTCGCGCTTGCCTGTGGACAGGTTGTCCAGCACATGGACTGCATAGCCGCGCGCCAGTAGCGCGTCAACCAAGTGGGAGCCAATGAAACCGGCACCGCCGGTAATTAGAATGGGGCGATCAGCCATGGCGGTAATACCGGTCCAGCAGGGTCGGCAAGCCGGCACGCCAGGCGCGTGGCTTGATGCCGAACGTATGTAGAATTTTCTTGCACGCCAGCACGGCATGCTGGGGCTCTTCGGCAGCGTCGGTACAGGCGGCGTGCGCCTGTGGGGTCGGCGCCCGGACGCTCAAGGCACGCAACCCGGCCGCCTCGGCCAGAATGGCCTGGCCAAGGGCGACTGCGGTGGTGGCCTCATTGCCGGCGTAGTGGTACGTGCCCCATAACGGCGCAGCGCAATCAAGCTGCTTGATGACGGACAGCACCACGCGCGCCGCGTCATCGACAGGTGTGGGGTTGCCACGGCGGTCATCAGCCAGTCGTACTTCGCTAGCCGTTTGCGCGCGTTTCAGGAAGCGGCCCAGCAAGCCATCGGCGCTGTCATCGAGCAACCAGCCAAAGCGCAGCAGCACGTGCTGAGGGCAGATGGCACGTACGCTCTGCTCAAGGCGCCACAAGGCCTGGCCGCGCACTCCCAAGGGCAGCGGCTCATCCTTTTCGCTGTAGGCCGTCGCACGGGCGCCGTCGAATACTCGATAGCTGGAAGGCTGGATCAATACGATACCGTGGTGCTGACACAATTCGGCCAGGCGCTCCACCGCTCGCTCCTGCGCGGCAAGCTGTGCTTCGCTCACCTGCGCGGCCTGGAACCAGTCATGGTAATAGGCAAGGTTTACCAGCGCATCGGGGCGGGTATCGTCGAGCAATTGGGTCAGGCTGGAAGCGTCCCAGACGTTATCCGGGGGGCGGGGGGCCAGGAAGCCGATGTCTTCCTCGGCACCTTGGCGAATCAGCGCTTGACCAAGGGCGCTACCGCCGCCCAACAGCATTAGGCGCATTCGCATAAAGTTAGCAGGTCCAATCCGAAGTGTTCAGCGTATGGCCAAGCCATCGCAGGACTGGCCATTTTGCGTGTTTATTGGTCGTTAGTCACCCTGTAGGCAAAGTTTCCCCCGCCTACGCTCCACCCATTACCCAGTGGCGTCAGGCAGGTAGGCCTGACCACGCCTGATCCACATCAGACAGGCCCCAATCCTGTGCCATTTCTATACGCACAATGCGGTCCTCTCCTGTAGACAGATCAATGCACGTGGTGCTCAGCCGGCGGCGCCTTTTGCAGTCAAGCACCACGGCTACCTTGGGCGACAACAGGGCACCGTCGTTCTGGTCTATGACCACTGCCAGGCGGTCACTGCGCAAGCGGACCAAAGCGCCGATGGGGTAGATGCCGACTGTACGCACAAAGGCCTGGAACAAGTGGCCATCAAAATGCCCCTTCCAAGACGCCATTTCCTTGAGCGAATGGGCAGCCCCCCAAGCCCTTTTGTAGGGGCGGGCCGAGGTAACGGCGTCGTAGACGTCACAAATGGCAGCCATGCGGGCCATCGGGCTGATAGCCTCGCCGGCCAAGCCATGGGGGTACCCCGTGCCGTCAAATTTTTCGTGGTGATGGAGGCATACATCGATGGCCGCCACGCTGAGAAAACCACTGCGGCGCAAAATATCCAGCCCGCTTACGGGGTGCGCACGCACTACGGCGAACTCTTCATCGGTAAGCCGGCCAGGCTTGTTGAGAATCTCCAGCGGGATGGCCATCTTGCCAATGTCGTGCAACAGCCCGGCGGTGCCTGCTTCCAATACCATGGCATCAGGCCAACCTAGCTGACGCGCCAGCGCCACCATCAGCCCACAGACGGCTACCGAATGCATGTACGTGTATTCATCCGCCGTTTTCAGGCGCGCCAGGCTGATCAAGGCGTGAGGGTGGCGCATGACAGACGCGGCAATCTCTTCCACTACGGCGCGTGAGTGTTCACTGCTGATGGCCTGGCCCAGGCGAGCATCATTGAACATGCTAGCCACGGCGCGCTTGGCCCGGGCACATACTTCAACGGCCTGCTCCACTTCGGCCTGCAGGCTTTGTCGAGCCGGTACAGATAGTGCCGGTGCTACTGCTAGCGACTCCAGCGGCACGTCCAAACCCTTGGCAGTGTCGATAAGCACTTCAGCCATGCCGGACCCACGGATGCGCTCCAGGTCCACAGGGTGCTGGATCTTGAACCCTACTTTCCAAAGAGACTGCTTGATGCCATCGCCTAGGGCTTCATGCAGAAACATGCCGACGGCTAAATCCGTAACTGAAATTTTTCGAATCATACTACGCACCCCATGGTGCCTTCACTGTAACGGCAAAAGACATCATTTTGCTACTATTTATGCTTTGCCGCGCTTCGCGTCAAGGCGCGTAGCGGTGCAATGGACCGGTAATCCGCTCAACGGCCTGCATGCTTGCTGTCGATCCACTTGCGTGTCATCAGCCACATGATGCCCTTGGGCAGTTTCCTTGGACACAGACATTTTTGCCATTACCTCCGGCGGCGGACAAATGCCCGGTTACCCTAATCGCAGCACCCATAAGGTTATCGGAAGCGGAATTAGGGTTGCCATAGCCTACGGTTCAGTCATGTCATAAAACCTCCAATGGTCGAGGTAGGCAGGAAGGGCAGCTCAATTGAGGCTTATTCTTGGCACAACTCATCGGAGTTTAGCCGAACCCGCTGCGGCTTCTTGGTTTTGGTCCGAACCTCGTTATAACAGCGCACGAATGCACCACCACTGGGCAAAGTGCCGCAATTGCGGATTTCTTTGCACCCAACAAGTGCCTCAGAAAAAATAAATACCATAAAACCAACAAATACAACATATCCCACTTGACGCTTCAGGCCGTTGTGACTGTAATGCGACTGCCATCGCCGTACGCCTCACACTTGCTGGAGCATCAAAGATGACTGAGCCCTACAACTAATTAATGCCAACTGTCATAGAAGCAGGCAAGCAAGTGCAGGCTTGCACATTGACGCCCGAGCACTTGGTCAAACTCAGTCTTGACGCCATAAAAAACCACAATCCCACATTGAACGCTTTTGGCGATGTGTATTCAGAATCAGCGCTTGAGTACGCTCACACACTGGGTAAGGAGGCCAGGAAAGGTAGTTTTCGAGGCCCGCTCCATGGCATTCCATTCGGTATCAAGGATCTGTTTTCTACAGCAGGCCTGCGCACAACCAAAGGTTCTCTGACAAGCTTGAATAACGTGCCGGTCAAAGACGCGCCGATCATCAGGCGGCTAAAGGAGGCCGGCGCCATCATTCTTGGCAAAACAGCCACCACCGAATTTGGGTGGACCGGCGCGAGCACCTCCCGTGTCTTTGGCAATGGCCGTACCCCTTGGGACCCGCAGTTGACCAGTGGTGGCTCCAGCTCCGGCTCTGCCATTGCAGTGGCCGCGCGCATGGTGCCTGCGGCGCTGGGGTCCGACGGCGGCGGCTCCGTAAGAATTCCAGGCGCGTTCTGCGGTGTATTCGCCTTGAAAGGCTCCTTGGGCCGCATTCCTACCTGGCCATGGTCGGCCACTGAAATGCTGAGCCATGCAGGGCCTATGACGCGCACAGTGCGCGACTCAGCCCTGCTGTTCGATATTCTGTCTGGCCCTGACCCTCTGGATCACCAGGCCCTGCCGGCACCTGAAGAATCGTACCTGGCACGCTGTGACAAACCTTTGGGGCCATTACGCATCGGCTATGCCCCCACCCTGTTCAACACCCCTGTGGACCCAGTCATTACCACAGCGGTCGAAGCGGCCATTCAAACCATTGCAAGCAAGCTGCACGTTGATATCACCACGCTTTCCCTCGACTGGAGCGATCCGCTACCCACCTTCGAAACGTTATGGGTGGGCGGCAGGGGCATTGCCTATGGCGCCACACTTACCGACAGGCTGGACGAGCTGGACCCAGGGTTTGCTGAGCTGATCAAGCGATCGGCCCAGTACAACCTCGCCGGCTACCTGCAAGCCGTGCAGCAGCGAGCGGCGTTCGCCAATCAGGTGCATGGGTTGTTCCAGAACTATGACCTGCTGCTTATGCCCACCCTCCCCGTCTTGCCCTTTTCTGCAGAGGCGGTTGCGCCGCTGGGGTGCGCAGGGCAGGACGGTGCTGTGCCGTGGGCGCACTGGACGCCCTTTACCTACCCTTTCAACCTCAGCGGTAACCCGGCAGCGAATATTCCCTGTGGCTGGAGCGCCACTGGGTTGCCTATCGGGTTACAGGTGGTGGGGCCACGGTTTGCAGACGGGCCTGTACTTCAATTTTGTGCAGCCATTGAAGCCATCGCGCCTTGGGACCAGCGCATCCCGCCCATGCTGGGCGCCTGAACGTAGTAAACCGTAGCCTGCCCATGTGCAGGCAGCGGGTGGGTACACTGGCGTTTTATTTGTAGCGGAATCAAAGCCCTATGCTAAACCAGCCTCGTCTCGATGAAATTCTGCGCCTGCTGGCCCAGCAGCAGCGTGTAAAGGCGTCCGAACTGGCAGCCTCACTGTACGTATCTGAGGAAACTATCCGCCGCGACTTCAAGTACTTGGAAGAAATGGGGAAGTTAAGGCGTATTCACGGTGGCGCCATCTTGCCTCAGTTGCAGGATGAACCGCCGCTGCAGGTGCGTAGCCGAATCAAGCCGCAGGCCAAGGCTAGCATCGCCAATAAAGCCGCAGAGCTGGTAACTGAAGGCATGGTGCTGTTCTTGGATACGGGAACATCCACGCTGTCACTGGCCCACCGGCTGACGCAGTTCAGCCAACTTAGGGTCATTACAAATTCGCTGGACATCGCTCAGGTAATAACAAGCCAAAGTGACAATAAAGTGCTGGTAGCCCCAGGTGATGTTCGCCGTAAAGACAATGCGCTGATCGGCCCTCATACGCTGGAGTTTGCTGGGCAGTTTCATTACGACATCGCCTTCATGGGCATTGGGGCCTTTGACCTGGAGCTTGGGCTTATGGACTACCAAGAGGCCGAGGCCATGCTGCGCAGACGCCTGGTCAGGCATTCAAGGCGAGGTGTCATCCTTGCAGACGACGGCAAGTTCGGGCACCGCCTATTCATAAACACACTGCCATTTAGTGCGATCACTACGCTGGTGACGAACCGCCCCTTGTCGGCTGAGTTCGCCACTCGCCTGGAGCAAGATAATGTCGAGATCCTGTATGCCTGAACCGCTGATACCCAGCGCTGCCGATCATGCCCAGTTCCAAGACCTGTTCGAACGAAGCTCTGCTATCGGTGCTACCGCGGCAGGCGGCCTGCATCGGCTTGCAGCCTCACCCGAAGATGGCGAGGCGCGCGACCTGCTGTGTGAGTGGCTAACAGCCCAAGGGCTCGATGTTCACATCGATGCCATCGGTAACATCTTTGGATTGAAGACCTTCACGCCGGGCGCCCCTTACGTGGTGTGTGGGTCCCACCTCGACAGCCAGCCCAGTGCAGGGCGATTCGATGGCGTATACGGCGTGCTGGCGGGGGCCGTCGCGGTGGCTAGCCTGGCGCGGCAACTGGAGGAACGCCAGGAAACCCCTGCCTGCAACCTCGCAGTGGTTAACTGGACAAACGAGGAAGGCGCTCGCTTCCAGCCCAGCCTGATCGGTAGCGGCGTATTCACCCACGCCCTTACGCTGGAACACGCCTGGGGCAGCCAGGATGCTGACGGCGTGAGCCTGAAGCAGGCATTGCACGCCATAGGGTACCTGGGCCAAGGCAGGGTGGACCTGGAGGTTGCAGGGTATGTGGAAATTCACGTGGAGCAAGGCGCGGCGCTGGAACGTGAGCACCATGCGATTGGCGTCGTCCGAAGCACCTGGGCGGCGCTCAAGCAACGCATTCGCTTCACGGGTGAGCAGAACCACACCGGGCCAACGCCCATGGCAGACCGCCGGGACGCTATGCTGGCAGCGGCACATGCCGTCATTGCCGTTCGCGACGAAGCCGACCAGCACGGAGGGCGCATGCACAGCTCCGTTGGCCGCCTTGAGGTGTACCCCAACTCCCCCAACGTGGTGCCCTCCCTCGCCACCTTGATGGCCGAATACCGCGCCGAGGATGTTCACCTCCTTCAGGCTGCAGGCGACCGCCTAGACGCCACCGTTCGCGCCATTGCTGAAAGAACCCAGACGCAGGTCGAGATTGAAAGCAGTGTGCTGCGCAGCCCGGGTGTTCTGCATGAAGGCTTTGCCGAACTGGCCCACGCGGTAGGCCAGCAATTGGGACTTTCGATCACTGATAGCGTCACCGTGGCCGGCCACGACGCCATCAGCATGAACCGTAAATACCCTACCTGCCTGCTGTTCATTCCAAGCCAGGGAGGGTTGTCCCATAACGAAGCGGAGTTCAGCAGTGCACACGACATGCGCAACGGTTTGATCATGCTTACGGCCTTGCTGCACCGTGCCTGCACCCTGCCAAGCGACCTTCACTGAGGCCAGATCATGCCGAACTCATCGACTTTGCTGGCCCGCCTGAATACAACCTTATTAGGGCATGCGCCAGGCTGCAGCCCTCTGGTTGCACCAGGAGCACCGGCTGTGGCTTCGCCGTCCAGGTTGGCAACGGAGTGGGAGGGTTACAGGGTGTCAGGCGGTAATACGCCTTGCTACGCAAAAGTGCTGCAGGCGGACATGACTGAAGTCATCGATGTGGCGAACAGCGCACAGGCTAGCCGCTGTGCAGGGCTGACAGGCGCGACGCCTCGCTTGATCGGGGCAGACACGGCCCTGGGCGTATTGCTTTTCGACGCGCTGCCAGAGGACAGCTGGCGCACTGCACGGCTTAACGACCTTGTCGCCCCTGAAAGCCTGAACAAACTGTGGGCTTTGAAACGGGCCGTTCATTCCGGCCCTTCCCCAGGTTTTGTTCGGTCCCCCATGGGCGACATCGACACGCTACGTACGCTTTGCCGTCGCGATCAGGTTGCACTGCCCCCCAGCCACGCTTGGATTAATCAATGCATAGGCATGGCGTGGGAGGCGCTTCAAGGCCGAGCGTTCTCGGCAGTACCGATTCACGGCGACGGTGTCAGCAGCAATGTGATGATCTCCACAGAGGGCGAACTCAAGCTGGTCGACTTCGACTACGGCGGCTGCATGGACCCTTGGTACGACGTGGCCATTACGCTCAATGAGCTGTACCCGTTCGAAAACCAATGGCGCGAGGGCATTGTAGCCTGGGCTGGCCAGTGCCTTGAAGCGGACTACGCCGCCTGCCGGCTATATGCACTGATCAACGACTGGTATTGGACACTGTGGGCCTTCTGGGCCGGAACGGTGTCTGGCAGGTCGCTCGAATTCTCCAAGCTGGGGCAATGGACGTTCCTGCGCTGCCAGCAGGGCACCCAAGACCCACGGTTGGAGAGCTGGTTGCGTCTGGTAAAGAGGATAAGCGCATGACTTTGCTTGGGAACGCTTCAACCGCTCAGGAGCTGCAACTGGAAGCCGCTGTCAGCAGTATCGGGGAATGGCGAGGCCGACACATTCGCTACTCGCCTGTGAGTGGGGGTATTTCGAACACCAACTGGCGCGTGGAAGTTGAGGGCGCTGGCACCGCTTATTTCTTCAAGGTGCCCGGTGCCGGCACGGAAATGTTCATTGATCGGCGTACGGCCCACGACGCCAGCGTTGCAGCGGCAGCCACCGGTTATGGCGCACCGGTGTTTGCCTTTATAGAGGCGCTTGGGGTTGAAGTGTTTGAGTTCATGGAAGGGTGGCGCGCCTCTTCCAACCTCGATTTCCTGAACCGCGATGTACGCCATAACGCATTGCGGGGGCTAAAGGCATTCAACGACCAGCCCTTGTTGCACCAGACCAAAACCATTTTCCACATGATCGAGGAGCACCAGCAGCAAGTAGCTGTGCTGAAGGGAGAAAAGCCCTTCGACGATGCCTGGCTGCGCTTGCAGTACCAGCGGGCCCGCGCAGCCCTCGAAGCCTCCGGGATGAACCTGGCGCCCTGCATGAATGACACCTTGGCCGGCAACTTCATGCTCAATGCGCAGCAGGACATACGGCTGGTTGATTTCGAATATGCGTCCAACAATGACCGCCATTACGAACTGGCACTCTGGTTTGGCGAAATGTTCTTTACAGAGGACATGGAGCGCGAATTGATTGAGGACTATTTCGGCCAGGTAAAACCCGAAACAGTGGCCAGGGTTAAAGTGTACAAGGCACTGGCGGACATCAAGTGGTCCACCTGGGCCATGGTACAACACGCTGTATCGCAACTGGACTTTGACTTCTACAAGTACGGCGCCTGGAAACAGATGAGGGCACGAAGTGTCATCAATGACCCTCGTTGGGAGTCCTGGCTGCGCGAAGTGTAAGGCTTCACAACACTAATAAGAACATAGCGGGCCACCGCATAACTTGCTTTCTCTGCTTGAGTTTTATCGGACCTCACCTCGTAAGATCCAAAATTCAAGGAGCTTTCCCATGAACACGCTCTCGACGGCCCCACAGCCGCAGCGCACGAAGTCGCTGGTATTTGCGCTGTACTTTATCGCTTTACTGATGATGGCATTGTTTCCGCCCTTCTACCTGAAGATAAGTGGCAGCACGGTAGTGATACTGGGCATACCCCTGCCTATCTTTTACTGGATCCTTAATGCAACGCTCATGGGCTTGGGCCTATGGGTGCTTTACGCCTATGAATCCGCAACCGGGAACATCCCCGAAGATGGAGAAGCATGATGGTCAGCACAGTGCTTGGCTCCGACCTCTATATCACGTTCGGCCTTGTGGGCTTGTTTCTGGCAGGCATGATTGCAGTGCTGTATGCCACCAACCGCAAGAGTGACTCTTTTTCTGACTATGCTGTAGGTGGCCGTTCATACGGCCCTTGGTATATCGCCATGTGCTACACCAATTCCTGGTGGCCCGGCGCAACTTTTACCGCTTTCTTCGCACTCTCGGTAGGCGGTGCGCTGGGCTTTTACGGCATGGTCTACGCCACACTTGGCGTTACAGCGATGTACCTGATGGCGAACCGTGCCTGGACCTGGGGCAAGCGGTTCAACCTCACCACGCAACCTGACCTGCTAGGCATGCGATTCAATAGCCCCGCCGTGAAGCGGATCGCGTCCATCATCGGCATCATCTCGGTCTTTCCCTGGGTGGTCATGGGCATTCAAGCGCTGGCGACGTTGTTCCAGTTTGCAAGCTTCGGGCGCTGGGGCGTGACGACCTGCCTGTCTGTGGGGGTAGCCGTTATCCTGATACGCCAGTACTGGACCGTGAGCATGGGCATGCGCGGCCTGATCATGACGGACATGTACCAGGGCCTGATTGCCTATGTACTCTGCGCGGCGTTGTGCATCTTCCTGCTGTTTGGTGACCAGGCTTCTTTCTCGAACCTGGCTCATCTGCCGGCGAACATGCTGGTTATCCCAGGCGGAGAAGGCAGCACCTATGGCCCGATGTACATGTTCAGCCTGATCTTCACCGGCGTCATCGGCTCCATGTGCTGGCCCATGAGTTTCCAGCGCATCTACACCGCCAGCGGGGTGCGCTCGGTCAAAAAAGGCACGCTGGTCACCATTATGCTGGTGGCTGGGTTCTACGGCATTCTCATGCTGTTCGGTGCTGCCATCAGCCAGAACCCCAACGTTGCCGCTGCCCCGCAACACGGCTGGTTCCTGTCACTGTTCGATATCGGGGGCCCCTGGCTGCTGGCCCTTGCCATCGTGATTGTGCTGGCAGCGAGCATTGGCCATGTGGATGGCTGCGTGCAGGTGTGCGGCACCCAGTTCGCCAACGACCTGGCCACCTGGCGCACGCCCCGCACAGATCGGCAAAAAACCGTGCTGGCCAAGGCAGGCATGGTCGTCTTCATCTGCGCGGCCTCTGTACTGGCTTACCTGACCTTCGACTATGCCCGGCTGCAACTGCTGGCGCAGATCTCCTATCAGGGCATCATCCAACTGGCAGTGCCGCTTTTTTTCGGCATTTTCTCTCGCCATGGCAACAAGCAGGGGGCAATCGCCGGGATGCTGGCTGGCATCGCCGTTGCCATCGTCCTGACTGTGCTTTACCCCGACGACATCCCCGCACTGGGTTCACTGACCAGTGGCATCGTGGGCCTGGTCGTTAATGCCGCAACGTTCATCGGCTTTGCCCTGGCCATCAAACCCAGCGCAGCTGAGATCAAGCGTGTGGATGACTTGTTCAACGCCGGCGCCCGCGTTTCAAAAACGATGAGTGCAGTGCCAACAATGAGTTAATAGCAGGCGCGCCTGAACCCAGGCGCGCACCCCCTATTTGGCACAAAAAAAGGAAACGCCGATGGCTTTGGCAATATTTGACCTGGACGACACCTTGATTCATGGCGACTGTGCAAGCCTGTGGAGCCAGGAAATGGTACGCCTGGGCTGGGTAGAGGGCGAGGCCTTCATCCAGCGCGATCGTGAGCTGATGCAGGCGTATGGCGAGGGCAAACTCGCCATGGAAGATTACATGGCGTTCAGCCTGGCGCCGATGGCTGGGCGCAGTACTGACGATGTCGCCGCTGCCGTGGTGCATTTCATAGACACCGTTATTGAGCCACTTGTGTACCACGATGCACGCCAGGCCATTGCCAGGCACCAAGTGGCGGGTGACCGGCTACTGGTGATCTCGGCTTCCGGTGCACATCTCGTGTCGCCTATCGCTGCGCACTTGGGCATTGAAGAGGTACTGGCCATCGACCTGGACGTGAAGCGCAACCAGTTCACCGGCCACACCAAGGGTGTTCTGACCTACCGCGAAGGGAAGGTATTAAGGCTGGCGGCCTGGCTGGAAGCGAGCGGTGAAGTATTGGAAGGTGCAGCGTTCTATTCGGACTCGCGTAACGACCTGCCGCTGCTCACCGCTGTACCCAAGCCGTTTGCCGTCAACCCTGACCCCACTCTGCTGGCACATGCGCAACAACAGGGTTGGCCCGTGTTGCAGTGGTCCTGATCGTTGCCATTGGCATCTGCTACAGCATGTGCACTGTTAAGAGGCAGTTGCGCCCACCTTGCAAGGCGCTATTGGCAGATTGGTTCGCTCAAGGCCGAACCAATTGAACGCTTGGGCCGAACCAGTGCCTGCACCAATCTACCATTGGCCCAGCAGCCTTTAGGCCTGTACAGCGTCCCATAGCGGTAAGCGGACCTGAGCCCTGAACCAATGTTCATTGGCATCACTATTGCACCCACCTCCATGCGCCCTACCCAGGCCCTGGCTTGCATTTGCAGGCTGTTCAGCCGGAGTCGAGAACTACGATGGAAAGGTTCGACAGTGATGCTGCCCATGACAGCGCGTCCAAACTCGCACTTGATGCCCTGCGCCAGCTCGTAGCCCAGCAGGCTGCCTACCCCCAGCGCCCGCTGCCTACCGAGCGTGAGCTGGCGGCAGACTTTGGCGTCAGCCGCCGTGCCATTCGAAGGGCATTAGCGGTGCTGGAGGCCGAGGGCCATATCTGGCGCAGGCAAGGCAAAGGGACATTCGTGGGCCCTACCCCGCCCAGTGCGTCCATCAGTTTTGCCAAGCTATGCAGCCGAACCAATTTCAGCGAAGTCATGGAAGCCCGCTTGCACCTTGAGCCTGCCTTGGCGTCCCTGGCAGCGGTAAGGGCGAGCGGCGAGCAGATGGCGATCCTTCGCCGCTTGGCAGAGCGCACCCAAGGCCAGCAAGGTGCCGCACACACGGATGCCGATAGCCTGGAGCTCTGGGACAGCGCACTGCACCGTGGCATTGCTGAAGCCGCTGGCAACCGCTTGATGCTGGACCTGTTTGAAATGCTCGACGCCATACGGCTGGACCCGGTGTGGCGCACCTTACGCCAGCGGGCGCGCAACAGCGACCGCCTGAGCACCTATAGCCACGACCACGATGACATCGTAGGGGCTATCGAAAGCCGCGACCCGGTCAAGGCCGCGACGGCCATGCGCGGGCACTTGCGGGCCTTGCAGCAAGCGCTCGATAACGTCATCCAACACGACCTGGAGGCCAGCGCATGAGCGATCAATCCATAGCTTCAGCACGCCCGGTGCTGAGTGTCAGCGACCTCTCTGTACGCTTCAAAGGCGCCCCGGCCAATGTGGTCGATGGCGTGTCGTTCTCGGTACTGCCAGGGCAAACCCTGGCCATTGTGGGCGAGTCCGGCTGTGGCAAAAGTGTCACGTCCATGTCGCTGATGGGCCTGCTCCCGGACACCGCACAAGTAAACGCTACGGCGTCCAATCTGCTGGGTGAGCCCTTGCTAGGCATGACCGCCGAGCGCTTGCTCAGCGTGCGAGGCAACCGCATGGCGATGATTTTTCAGGAGCCCATGACCTCGCTAAACCCGGTGTTTACCATCGGCGAGCAGATCGCCGAAAGCGTGATGCGCCATCAGGGCCTGCCCAAGCCTGCTGCACGCCAGCGGGCCCTGGAGATGCTGGAAAAGGTGCGGGTGCCCGACGCTCGGCAGCGGCTGGACGCCTACCCTCACGAACTGTCTGGCGGCATGCGGCAGCGGGCGATGATTGCCATGGCGCTGGCCAACGACCCAGCCTTGATCATTGCTGACGAACCTACCACGGCCCTGGACGTGACCATTCAGGCGCAGATCCTTGCCTTGGTAAGCACCTTGCAGGCCGAGACGGGCACGGCCATGGTGTTGATTACTCATGACCTCGGTGTGGTCGCCGAAGTAGCCGATGAGGTGCTGGTGATGTATGCCGGCCAGGTGGTAGAGCGCGGCAGCGTCAAGACCCTTTTTGATGACCCACAGCACCCTTACACCATCGGCTTGATGGGTTCCATGCCGTCTATTGGCCCCCGTGAAGGGCGGCTAGCCACCATTCACGGGCGCGTGCCCACGCCAGCGGAAATGCCCACTGGCTGCCGCTTTGCCGGCCGCTGCCCGTTTGTGATCGACGCTTGCCGGGCGGCGCGCCCGCCATTGCTTGAAGTATCTCCTGAACATTTCGCCGCGTGCATCCGTGCGCCCCTGGAGCAGCATGTGGGAGTAAGCGCATGAGCCTGGCCCCTGTCGCCCTGAGCGACACCACCAAGCCGATTCTGGAAAGCATTGCCCTGAGCAAGCACTTCAGCAGCGAGGCGGGTTTTCTCCAGCGCCGCAAGCCCCCGGTACAGGCCGTGAACGAGGTCTCTCTGGCCGTACGCCGGGGTGAAACCCTCGCGCTGGTAGGCGAGTCTGGCTCCGGCAAGTCCACCCTTGGCCGGCTGCTGCTCAACCTGCTCAAGCCCACGGCAGGCGACGTTATCTATGAGGGCCGCAACCTGGCCAACCTGGCGCCGGACAAGTTGCGCCAGGTACGGCGCGACCTGCAGATCATCTTCCAGGACCCGTTCGCTTCGCTCAACCCGCGCATGAGCGTTGAAGCGATTGTGGGCGAACCCATCTGGCTTCACCTGGACAGCAGCCGCAGCGCCCGCCAGGACAGAGTCGCCGAGTTGCTGCGCACCGTGGGCCTGGCGCCCGAGCACGGCAGCCGGTTTCCCCATGAGTTTTCCGGGGGCCAGCGCCAGCGCATCGGTATTGCCCGCGCCTTAGCCTCCGAGCCTCGGCTGATTCTGGGAGACGAGCCTGTGTCTGCTTTGGACGTGTCGGTGCAGGCGCAGGTCGTGAACCTGCTGGAGGACCTCAAGCAACAGTTCGGCCTTACCTTGTTAATCGTTGCCCACGGCTTGGCCGTGATCCGCCACATGAGCGACCGGGTAGCGGTGATGTACCTGGGCGAGATTGTGGAGTTGGCACCGGTCAATGCCTTGTTTGAAACCCCTCTGCATCCCTATACCCAGGCGTTGATGGCGGCCGTGCCGGTCAGCCACCCAGACCTGCGCCGCTCGCGGGCTGTACTCGGCGGCGACATGCCCAGCCCACGCACCCCACCCTCCGGCTGCCGGTTTCACACCCGTTGCCCCCATGCGCGACCGTTGTGCCGCGAGGTGAAGCCCTTGTTCGAAACGGTCGAGGCCGGGCGGCAGGTGGCATGTCACTACTGGCGCGAGATTGCCAACGCCGGCGCTGATGCCTTGGCGGTGCCTACCCCGAGTGCGGCCTATACCCAGCGCCTTAACCTGTTCAAACACCATCAAGCCATAGCCTTGGAGCGCCAACCATGAAACTCGCCCACCTCATCACAGGCACGCTGATGGTGCTCGCCGCCAACGCCGCCGTTGCTGAAACCACCTTGCGTATCGGTATCCAGGACGACCCAGACGTGCTCGACCCGCACCGCTCGCGCACCTATTCCGGCCGGCTGGTGTATACCGCGCTGTGCGACAAGCTGGTGGACATCAGCCCTCAGCTTGAATATGTGCCGCAGCTGGCGACGGCCTGGCACTGGAGCGACGATGGCAAGACCCTGACCATGACCCTGCGAGAAGGGGTGACCTTCCACGACGGCGAAACCTTCGACGCGGCGGCCGTGAAGTTCAACCTGGACCGGGCGCGTACCCTGCCCGACTCGCTACGCAAGAGTGAGCTGGCGTCTATCGACAGTGTGGACGTGGTGGACGTGAAAACAGTGGCCATCAAGGTCAAGCAGCCGGACGCGACCCTTATTTCCCAGCTGTCCGACCGGGCCGGCATGATGCTGGCCCCCCAAGCGTCCACCGCAGACGTCGCCGCCAAGCCGGTGTGCTCCGGGCCTTACAAGTTCGTGCAACGGGTGCAGCAGGACCGCATTGTGCTGGAGCGCTTCGACAACTACTGGAACAAGCAGGCCTACCACTTCGACAAGGTGATTTTCCTGCCCATACCGGACACCTCCGTGCGCTTGGCCAACCTGCGCTCCGGCGACCTGGACATCATCGAACGCGTGGCCCCCACCGATGTAAAAACCGCCAAGGCTGACAGCGCGCTCCAGGTATTTAACACCCCTGGGCTGGGCTACATGCAGCTGATCTACAACGTAGGCAACGGTGACCGTGCCAACACGCCTCTGGGCCAGGACAAGCGCGTGCGCCGGGCCTTCGAGCTGGCTATCGACCGGGACGCCATCAACCAGGTGGTGTTCGAAGGCCTGTACGCCCCCAGCGCACAGCCCTTCCCCACCAGCAGCCCGTATTACGACAAAAGCCTGCCTATCCCGCCCCGTGATGTGGCGCAGAGCAAGAAACTGCTGGCCGAAGCAGGGGTGAAGCTGCCCTTGAGCGTTGACTTGAAAGTGGCCAATAACCCCATTGCCCAGCAAGTGGGGCAGATCATTCAGGCCATGGCCGAAGAGGCTGGCTTCAAGGTCAACCTGGTGGCCACCGAGTACGCCACCCTGCTGAGCGAACAAGCGGCGGGTAATTTCCAGATTGGCATGAGCGCCTGGTCAGGCCGGCCGGACCCGGACGGCGACATTCATCAGTTCGTGACCTGCAAGGGCGCTCAAAACGATGGCCGCTTCTGCGACCCCAAGCTCGATGAGCTGCTAGACAAGGCACGTACTGTCAACGACCAGGCCCAACGCCAGGCCCTGTATTCCCAGGCACTGCGCCTGCTGGCCACCGATGTGCCCACCAGCTACCTGTACTTTGACCCGCGCATCATTGCCATGCGCAGCACACTTACAGGCTTTGTGCCCAACCCGGACGGCCTGATCCGGCTCAACGGCATGGCGTTCAAATGAACGCCGCCGGCCGCTTCAAGGAGGTGCCATGCTGACGTTTATCTTGCGGCGCTTGCTGAGCGCCATCCCCACGCTGATTCTGGTTTCCCTGTTCGTGTTCACCCTGCAGAAGCTGTTGCCAGGTGACCCGGTGCAAGCCATGGCAGGCGAGGAGCGCGACCCGGCGGTGATGGAGTACCTGCGTGAAAAATACCGCCTGAATGACCCAGTGCCGCTGCAATACCTGCACTGGGTAGGCAACGTGTTGACGGGTGACTTCGGCACTTCACTGCGCACCGAGCAACCCGTGACTGCGCTGCTGGCCTCCAAGCTGCCGGTGACGATCGAGCTGGCGGTGCTGGCGCTGATCATTGCCTTGGTCATTGGCATTCCCGCCGGGGTGGTATCCGCCGTACGCAAGGGCACAGCGGTGGATTATGGCGCCAACGTGTTCGCCCTATCGGGCATCTCGATTCCTCACTTCTGGCTGGGCATCTTGCTGATTCTGATCTTCGCCGTGAAACTGCAATGGCTACCGGCTTCTGGTTTTGTACCGCTGGGTGAAAACCTGATGCAAAACCTGAAAACCCTCATCCTACCGGCGTTTGTGCTGGGGGCTGGCCTGGCCGGCGTGCTGATGCGCCACACCCGCAGCGCGATGCTGGAAGTGCTGCGTGCTGATTACGTGCGTACCGCCCGAGCCAAGGGCCTGTTTCCTCGCACTGTGGTGCTCAAGCATGCGTTGCGCAATGCATTGATGCCAATCGTAACCCTGACCACGCTGCTGTTTGGCGAACTGCTGGGGGGTGCCGTGCTGACCGAGCAAGTGTTCAGCATCCCAGGCTTCGGCAAGATGATTGTCGATGCTGTGTTCAACCGAGATTACGCCGTGGTGCAGGGCGTTGTGCTTTGTGTGGCCATTGGTTTCCTGTTGCTGAACCTGCTGGCCGACGTGCTCTACCGCCTGATCAACCCACGTTTGAGGGCCGCCTGATGACTACGCTGCTGTCGCCTGTTGCTAGTACTTCGGACACCACCCTCATACCACGTGCGCGCTCGCCCTTCGTGCGCAAATTCTTGGCCAATAAGGGCGCGGTCATTGGCCTGGCGGTGTTGGTGGTGTTTATCCTGGCCGCGCTGCTGGCGCCCTGGATCGCGCCCCATGACCCGCTCAAAGCCAACTTTCTGGCCGTGCGAAAGGCACCGTCATTGGTGTACTGGCTAGGCACCGACGAACTGGGCCGTGATCTGTTCTCGCGCCTGCTGTGGGGTGCCCGCAGCTCGCTGGTGGCCGGTGGCGTATCGGTTGCCATCGCCATGGTGATTGGCGTGCCCCTCGGGCTATTGGCCGGTTACTTCGGTGGCAAGCTGGACGCAGTGATCTCTCGCATCATGGAAGCCTTGCTGTCGTGCCCCTTCCTGGTGTTGGCCATTGCCTTGGGCGCGTTCCTAGGGCCGAGCCTGACCAATGCCATGATTGCTATCGGCCTGTCGGCCATGCCTATTTTTTCGCGGCTTACCCGTGGGCAGGTACTGGCTATCCGGCATGAGGATTACCTGGAAGGTGCCCAGGCCATCGGCTTGCCGGACCGCTGGATCATCCTGCGCTACGTACTGCCTAACGTGCTATCACCGCTGGTGGTGCAAGCCACGCTGACCATTGCTTCGGCCATTCTTGCCGAGGCGAGCCTATCGTTTCTGGGGCTTGGCCAGCAGCCGCCTTCGCCGTCCTGGGGCTCGATGCTCAACACCGCTAAAAACTTCATGGAGCAGGCACCATGGATGTCCATCGCCCCCGGTGTGGCGATCTACATCACGGTACTGTGCTTCAACCTGCTAGGCGATGGGCTGCGCGACGCCCTAGACCCAAAAAGCTGATCAACTGCCAAGAGACGACCGCATGTTTGATGATCTGGATTACGCTCAACCCTACGCTTCGGCGCGCTCGCCAGTGATGGGCAACAACATGGTGGCCTGCTCCCAGCCACTGGCTGCTCAGGCGGGCCTGGACATGCTGCGCCAGGGCGGCAATGCCGTAGACGCGGCCATTGCCGCCGCCATGGTGCTGACGGTGGTGGAGCCTACCGGCTGTGGCATTGGCAGCGATGCGTTTGCCATTGTTTGGGATGGAAAACACCTGCAAGGCCTGAACGCCTCCGGGCGGGCGCCTCAAGGCTGGACCCCGGAGTACTTCAAAGGCCAGGCTCAGATGCCACAGCGCGGCTGGGGCGCGGTCACCGTGCCAGGTGCGGTATCGGCCTGGGTCGCCCTGTCCGAACGCTACGGCAAGCTGCCCTTCGCCACGCTGGCCAAGCCAGCCATTGGTTATGCACGTGACGGTTACCAAGTGACCCCGATCATTGCTGAGCTGTGGCGCCGGGGTGCCGAGCTGCTCAAGGACCAGCCAGGGTTTGCCGAGTGTTTCTTGCAAGGCGGCAAAGCGCCTAAAGCCGGTGAGAAAGTCACCTTGGCCGACCATGCGTCCACCCTTGAGCAGATTGCTCAAACCAAGGGCGAGGCCTTTTACCGAGGCGAACTGGCCCAGGCCATGATTGCTCATGCCCAAACCAATGGCAGTGTGATGAGCCTGGAAGACCTGGCCGCTCACCGTGTGGACTGGATCGATACCCTGTCTGTCCCCTATGCCGGTGCTGTAGTGCATGAGCTGCCCCCCAATGGCCAAGGCATTGCTACCCTCGCCGGGCTTGGCATGCTGGAAGCCTTGGGCGTTGGCGAGCACCCGGTAGACAGCGTCGCCACCGTACACCCGGTGCTTGAAGCCATGAAGCTGGCCCTGGCTGACCTCAATGAGCACGTGGCCGAAGACAGCCACATGCGTGTGCGCAGCGAACATTTGCTCGACCCGGCCTACCTGGCTGAGCGCGCAGCCTTGGTGAACGAGCAGGCAGCCAACCCCGGCCATGGCTCACCCAAACCCGGCGGCACGGTGTACCTGTCGACCGCGGATGAAAGCGGCATGATGGTGTCGTTCATTCAGTCCAATTACATGGGCTTCGGTTCGGGTGTGGTCGTGCCTGGCACCGGCATCAGCCTGCAGAACCGCGGTGCGGGCTTTACCCTGGACCCCAACCACGTGAACACCGTGGCACCCGGCAAGCGTCCTTTCCATACCATCATTCCCGGCTTTGTAATGAACGCCGACGGCACGCCCTTGATGACCTTTGGTTTGATGGGCGGCCCTATGCAGGCCCAAGGGCACTTGCAGATGATGATGCGTATTCTGCGCTACAAGCAGAACCCACAGGCAGCGGCAGATGCACCTCGCTGGAGGCTTGAAGCCGGCTTGAAAGTGGCGGTGGAAAAGGCATTCGACCCAGCCGTGGTGAAGGCACTGCGTGACAAAGGGCACGACATCGATGTGGAAGAACCCAGCGGTGTATTCGCCTTTGGCGGCGCACAGATCATTCAGCGTACCGAACATGGGTACGTGGGCGGCAGCGACCCGCGCAAGGATGGGTTGGTAGCCGCCTATTAGGCAGGCCCTGATGTAGGCAGCCCTCGGCGGCAGGCAAGCGGTACAACCCAATCGCTTGCTTGCCACTGGCTTGCCGTACGGGTGAGGGTCAGGCGTCTACAGCAGGCGACCATCCAAGCAGGCGTTTGGCTTTCTCATTGCTGACAGTGGGGTTGTCGTTAGTGATATTGAAGATGCCACCCTGCTCTGATTCCAACGCCAACAGCGCAGCGCGTGCAGCCGCTTGAACGTGCACAGGGCTGACGCCTGTTGGCTCATCGGTGCCGGTATCGGGCCCGTACAGCTGGCCATAACGCAGCACTGTGCCGCGCAGGGTGGGCTCACCCAACACTTGCTGTTCCAGCGCTACTACGCCCCCCACACTGATACCACGGCTGCCTTGGGCTTCAATGTCCAAGGGGTGGGTTTCCAGGTACGGGGTATCGCCCGGCTGATAGGCCCAGGCAATGCTTTGGGCGACCAGCCGGCTCGCACCCGCGGCCTTGGCTGCAGCCACCAGGTTACGTGTGCCTTCGGTACGGATACGGGCATTGTTCTCTACGGCTTTAGCCATTAACTCGGGGCTCAGGCCACGGGGCAGGTCGGTCAGTTGGTGGATCACCGCCCAAGGCTGAATGCTGACCAACGCCTCCTGCAACCGCTCTGCATCGTACACATCGACGACTATCGCTTTAGCGCCTGTTGCCTCTATGCCCTCCACTTTATCTGGGTGGCGGGTAGCGCCATATACGCTGTAATCCGCCGCTACCAACAGCTTGAGCAGGGCCTTGCCGATTACACCGGATGCGCCGGCAACGAAAACCTTACGGGGCATGGCACGTATCTCCTTGAAGTGTCATGTGAGTGAAGGCAGGGAAGGCTAAAGCTTACCAAACGCCAATACACACTGATGCCAGACCAAGGTATGGGTACATTCCAGCGTTAGTGAGTAGCCTTGGAATTTTGTAGCCTGAAATAGCACAACCCCCGCAGGGCGGGGGTTGTGGGGGTAAACCTTGGAAAGAGTCTCTTCGGCTCCTCAGAACGGAATATCGTCATCAAAGCTGTCGAAGTCGTTGGACTGCTGCGGCGCAGGCTGCTGCTGTGGCGCGGGGCGCGACTGCTGCTGAGGCTGGCTTTGCGGGCGCGGGGCCTGTTGGCGAGGGGCCTGTGGTGCCTGGTTGTAGCTATCACCGCCGCCTTGCTGGTCCTGCCCCTGTGGGCGGCCGCCCAGCAGCTGCATAGTACCTTGCATGTCCACGATGATTTCCGTGGTGTAGCGCTTGATGCCGTCTTTTTCCCACTCGCGGGTTTGCAGCTTGCCCTCGATGTACACCTGGGAGCCCTTGCGCAGGTAGTTGCCAGCGATTTCCGCCACCTTGCCGAACAGGGACACGCGGTGCCACTCGGTGCGCTCGACCTTCTGGCCGCTCTGCTTGTCGGTCCATTGCTCGCTGGTGGCCAGGCTCACGTTGGTGACGGCGTTGCCATTGGGCAGGTAGCGAACTTCAGGATCCTGGCCGCACGTACCGACCAATATGACTTTGTTAACCCCGCGGGCCATAAACGTTCTCCTAGGCGTCGCGCGTGCCTGGGCGCTGGTTGACCAGTGCTTCAAGCGTTGCGCGATCCAAAATTTTGGTATCGAGTTTGATGTAGATGGCAGCTTCTTCAGCTACCACAACGGCATCTGTCACCCCGGGGACGACCATCAGCCGCTCGCCCAGCCCGGCTTCGTTCAGTGACGCTGGCGATAGCGGCAGCCGCAGGCTGGTAACGTAGGGTGGTTCACGCATAGTACCAGCAATGACCGCCCAGATCGCCAGTAATGCGGCACAGCCCAGGAATACTCCGCCCAAGCCCCCGTGCTGGTACATCCACCCGCCAAGAATCCCCCCCAATGCCGCGCCCAGGAACTGGCTGGTGGAGTACACGCCCATGGCCGTGCCCTTTCCGCCAGCGGGCGACACCTTGCTGACCAACGAGGGCAGCGAAGCCTCCAGCAGGTTGAACGCGGTGAAGAACACTACTGTACCCACTACCAGCGCCGTAAGGCCCTGGGCGAAAGCCCAGAAGTACAGTTCGGTAAGCGCCAGCACAATGATTGCCCCGAGGAGAACACGCTTCATTTTGCGCTTCTTCTCGCCATAAATAATGAATGGAATCATTGCAAAGAATGAGATCAGTAAGGCCGTGAGGTACACCCACCAGTGCTGTTCCTTGGGCAGGCCGGCGCGGTCCACGTAGGCCAAGGGCAAGGCCACGAAACTGGACATGAGAATGGCGTGCAGAATGAAGATGCCTGCATCCAGCCGCAGCAAGTCTGGGTGACGCAGCGTAGGGCCCAATGCCTGCTTCGCTACCCCGGATTCACGATGCCGCAGCGCGCGCGTGGAACGTGGCACCACAAAGGCAATGATTACCATGCCCAGCAAGGCCAGGATGCCTGTGGCGGCGAAAAGCCCCTGAAGGCCGAAAGCGCGTGTAAGTAGAGGCCCCACAACCATGGCCACCGCAAAAGACAGGCCGATGCTCATGCCGATCATGGCCATGGCCTTGGTACGGTGTTGCTCGCGGGTCAAATCTGACAGCAAGGCCATCACCGCTGCCGAAATGGCGCCGGCACCTTGAAGTACGCGGCCGAAGATCACGCCCCAGATGGTGTCTGCCTGGGCAGCTACACCACTGCCAATGGCAAAGATCACCAACCCTACATAGATCACTGGCAGGCGGCCTATTCGGTCGGAAATCATGCCAAACGGAATTTGCAGCACGGCTTGGGTCAGCCCATAGGCACCGATAGCCAGCCCTATGAGCGGCAGCGTGGCGCCTTGCAGGCCCATCCCATAGGTAGCCAGCACTGGCAGCACCATGAACATGCCCAGCATGCGAAAGGCGAATACCAGCGCCAGGCCGGCAGCAGCGCGTGTTTCGCCGCTACTCATGCGTTCGCTGTGGAGATCTTGCATGGAATTACCTCGTGTGAACCGGTCGGGATTCTACCAGTCCCATCGAGTAACGGCACATCGAGTGACGCTATGCCACATGAACGGATCTTCATGGCATACGCCAGCAGATCAGCCCTCTGGGCTGCAGGGAGGCCATGACGTGAAGTTTGCCTGCCTGTCCCCGTATACTTTCGTGTTTATGCCCGCCGAGCGAGGCCGCCTTGGACAAGATCCTGATTCGTGGGGCGCGTACCCACAACCTGAAAAACATTGACCTGACACTCCCCCGCGACAAACTGATCGTTATCACTGGCCTCTCGGGCTCTGGCAAGTCTTCCCTGGCATTCGATACCCTGTACGCCGAGGGCCAGCGCCGCTATGTGGAGTCGCTGTCGGCCTATGCCCGGCAGTTCCTGTCGATGATGGAAAAGCCGGACGTCGACACGATCGAAGGGCTATCGCCTGCTATTTCCATCGAGCAGAAGTCCACGTCCCACAACCCACGCTCTACTGTGGGGACCATCACCGAGATCTACGACTACCTGCGCTTGCTGTACGCCCGTGTAGGCACCCCACGCTGCCCCGACCACGACATTCCCCTGGAAGCTCAGACGGTGTCCCAGATGGTTGACTTGGTGCTGGCCGAGCCTGAGGGCCGCCGCCTGATGCTGTTGGCGCCGGTAATTCGCGAGCGCAAGGGCGAGCACTTGGGTGTGCTGGAGGAGTTGCGCGCCCAAGGCTTTGTACGCGCCCGTATCAACGGCAAGCTGCATGAGCTGGACGAAGCGCCAAAGCTGGACAAGCAGAAAAAGCACACCATCGACGTGGTGGTGGACCGTTTCAAGGTTCGAAGCGACCTGCAACAGCGGCTGGCCGAATCATTCGAAACAGCGCTGAAGCTGGCCGATGGCATTGCACTGGTTGCCCCCATGGATGAAAGCGACACAGGTGAAGAGATCATTTTCTCTGCCCGCTTCGCCTGCCCCATCTGTGGCCATGCCATCAGCGAGCTGGAACCCAAACTGTTTTCCTTCAACAACCCTGCTGGCGCCTGCCCTACCTGCGACGGCTTGGGTGTGAAACAGTTCTTCGACGCCAAGCGGCTGGTGAACGGCGACCTTACCCTGGGGGAAGGCGCTATACGCGGTTGGGACCGGCGTAATGTGTACTACTTCCAGATGCTGGGCTCCCTGGCGTCTCACTACAAGTTCAGCCTGGAAAAACCTTTTGGTGAACTGTCGGCTGAGAAGCAGAAGCTGCTGCTGTACGGCAGCGGCCGCGAAAACGTGGACTTCCGCTACCTGAACGACCGCGGCGACATCGTGAAACGCTCGCACCCCTTCGAGGGTATTGTGCCGAACCTAGAGCGGCGCTATCGCGAAACCGAGTCTGCCAGCGTACGTGAGGACTTGGCCAAGTACCTGAGTACACAGCCCTGCCCCGAGTGCCGTGGTACGCGCCTGCGCCGGGAATCCCGGCATGTGTGGGTCGGTGAAAAAACCCTGCCTGCCGTTACAGGTTTGCCTATTGGCGAAGCCTGGGACTATTTCGGGAGCTTGCAGCTCACAGGCCGCAAGGGTGAGATCGCCGACAAGATTCTCAAGGAGATCCGTGAGCGCTTGCAGTTCCTTGTAAACGTAGGCCTGGACTATCTCACCCTGGACCGCAGCGCTGATACGCTGTCCGGTGGTGAGGCGCAGCGTATTCGTTTAGCCAGCCAGATCGGGGCTGGCCTTGTAGGGGTGATGTATATCCTCGACGAACCGTCCATTGGCTTGCACCAGCGGGATAACGACCGCCTGTTGGCCACGCTTAACCATTTGCGAGACATTGGCAATACGGTGATCGTGGTAGAGCACGATGAAGACGCCATCCGCCTGGCAGACTACGTTGTGGACATTGGCCCTGGGGCCGGGGTACACGGTGGCGCTATCGTGGCTGAGGGGACACCTGCCGAGGTAATGGCGCACCCTGACTCGCTCACCGGCGCTTACCTGTCCGGTCGCAAAAAGATCGTCTACCCTGCCAAGCGCACGCCCCGTGATAAAAAACGCTCGCTTAGCATCAAGGGCGCACGCGGCAACAACTTGCGCAATGTGGACCTTGAGATCCCTATTGGCCTGCTGACCTGCGTAACAGGTGTATCGGGCTCGGGCAAATCCACGCTGATCAACAATACCCTGTTCCCACTCAGTGCGACGGCCTTGAATGGGGCAACCACATTGGAAGCAGCCGCCCACGACAGCATTGACGGGTTGCAGCATTTGGACAAGGTGGTGGATATCGATCAAAGCCCCATCGGCCGTACGCCCCGTTCAAACCCGGCAACCTATACCGGACTATTTACGCCAATCCGTGAGCTGTTCTCCGGTGTACCTGAAGCCAGGGCCCGGGGCTATGGGCCGGGGCGGTTCTCGTTCAACGTGAAAGGTGGCCGCTGCGAAGCCTGCCAGGGCGATGGCCTGATAAAGGTGGAGATGCATTTCCTGCCTGATATCTATGTGCCCTGTGACGTGTGCAAAAGCAAACGCTACAACCGCGAAACCTTGGAGATACGTTACAAGGGCAAGAGCATCGACGAAGTGCTGCAAATGACCATCGAAGAAGCCCGCACATTCTTCGATGCAGTGCCGGCCCTGGCGCGCAAGCTGCAAACGCTCATGGACGTAGGCTTGTCCTATATCAAGTTGGGCCAGTCGGCGACCACGCTCTCGGGTGGTGAAGCACAGCGTGTGAAGCTGTCACGCGAGCTGTCCAAGCGTGACACAGGCAAAACCCTGTACATCCTGGACGAACCCACTACCGGGCTGCATTTCGCCGATATCCAGCAGTTGTTGGACGTGCTGCACCGGTTGCGTGACCACGGCAACACGGTGGTTGTGATCGAACACAACCTGGATGTGATAAAAACAGCGGACTGGCTGGTGGACCTGGGGCCGGAAGGTGGCTCACGAGGGGGGCAGATCATTGCTTGCGGCACGCCGGAACAGGTGACCAAAATGAGCCAATCCTATACCGGCAAATACCTTAAGCCATTGCTGGAGCGGGACAAAGCGTAACCTGGCTGGGAAACGGTGCCTGCTCCGTTGGGGTCAGGCGCCGATCTGAGACTGCAGGTAATTCTGCAAACCGATGCGCTTGATCAGCCCAAGCTGCTTCTCTAACCAGTAGGTATGGTCTTCTTCGGTATCCGATAGCTGCAGCTTGAGGATATCGCGGCTTACATAGTCTCTATGCTGTTCACACAGCGCGATACCTTTGCAAAGTGCAGCCCGCACTTTGTACTCCAGGCGCAAGTCGCTCTCCAACATTTCAGGTACCGTAGTGCCAACGTCCAAGTCATCTGGACGCATGCGCGGCGTGCCTTCCAGCATCAAAATACGGCGCATCAATGCGTCAGCATGGCCTGCTTCTTCTTCCATTTCGTGGTTGATGCGCTCGTAGAGCTTGGCAAAACCCCAATCCTCGTACATACGTGAATGGATGAAGTACTGATCGCGCGCAGCAAGTTCGCCGGTCAACAGGGTATTAAGGTAGTCGATAACGTCTGGATGACCTTGCATGGCCTGAATCTCATTGCGTTTGAAAGACGCCTAGTGTGAACCATCAATATGAATGGGTCGATCACTCAGTGCAAAAAAATCGCGAAACTCGCGAAAAACTAGCTATTAAGGCGCTAAAAACCATCAAATGAGGGTGTTTCGTGTTTGCGTTCCCACTTCCTCTATTTTTAATGCAATACCGCATGTGCGCTTTTAAAGAAATGCGCTTTCCTGTGTGATAAGGCGATACGCCACGGCTCACCTGCTAGCGCCCTGTTTCGCAGGCAACAAAAAACCGAGCCTAAGCTCGGTTTCCTGTGTTAGCTGAAGGGCGCCTTACTCGGCAGCTTCAACCACGCCGCCGACCGGACGGTCAACCAGCTCAACATAAGCCATCGGCGCATTGTCACCAGCGCGGAAGCCGCACTTGAGGATACGCAGGTAGCCACCTGGGCGAGCAGCGTAGCGCTTGCCTAGGTCGTTGAACAGCTTGCCTACGGCGGACTTCGAACGGGTACGGTCGAAAGCCAGACGACGGTTGGCAACGCTGTCTTCCTTGGCCAGGGTGATCAGCGGCTCGGCAACGCGGCGCAGTTCCTTGGCTTTTGGAAGGGTGGTTTTGATCAGTTCGTGTTCGAACAGCGACACCGCCATGTTTTGGAACATGGCCTTGCGGTGCGCGCTGGTGCGGCTCAGATGACGACCACTTTTACGATGACGCATGGTTCATTCCTTACCGAAACTCTACGTTCGGTGATTACGACGATCAGGCCGTAGCCTTGTCGTCCTTCTTAAGACTTGCCGGCGGCCAGTTATCGAGGCGCATGCCGAGGGACAGACCGCGGGAGGCCAAGACGTCCTTGATTTCAGTCAGGGACTTCTTGCCCAGGTTCGGAGTCTTCAACAGTTCTACTTCGGTACGCTGGATCAAGTCACCGATGTAGTAAATGTTTTCCGCCTTAAGGCAGTTGGCCGAACGTACAGTCAACTCCAGATCGTCAACCGGGCGGAGAAGGATCGGATCGATCTCATCTTCCTGCTCGATGACAACTGGCTCACTGTCACCCTTCAGATCCACGAACGCGGCCAGCTGCTGTTGCAGGATGGTTGCGGCACGACGGATAGCTTCTTCTGGGTCCAGGGTACCGTTGGTTTCCAGATCGATGACCAGCTTGTCCAGGTTAGTGCGCTGCTCGACACGGGCGTTTTCCACCACGTAGGCGATACGGCGCACTGGGCTGAACGAGGCATCCAGCTGCAAGCGACCAATGCTGCGGCTTTCATCATCGTCGCTCTGACGCGAGTCAGCCGGCTCGTAACCACGACCACGAGCTACAACGAGCTTCATGTTCAAGACGCCGTTAGACGCCAGGTTCGCGATCACGTGCTCTGGATTCACGATCTCGACATCATGATCCAGCTGAATATCGGCAGCGGTGACCACCCCCGAACCCTTCTTGGACAAGGTCAGCGTAACTTCGTCACGACCGTGCAGCTTGATGGCCAGACCCTTGAGGTTGAGCAGGATTTCAATGACATCTTCCTGAACACCTTCAATGGCGCTGTACTCATGGAGTACACCGTCGATCTCGGCTTCTACAACTGCACAGCCAGGCATGGAGGACAACAGGATGCGACGCAGCGCGTTGCCCAGGGTGTGGCCGAAACCACGCTCGAGAGGCTCGAGCGTAATCTTGGCGCGGGTTGGGCTGACGACCTGCACATCAATGTGGCGGGGCGTCAGAAACTCATTTACCGAAATCTGCATGGATGCACCTACTTTCTAGCCCTTACTTGGAGTAGAGCTCGACGATCAGGTTTTCGTTGATGTCGGCGGAGAGGTCGCTGCGAGCTGGAACACTTTTGAAAGTGCCAGACTTCTTCTCAACGTCTACTTCAACCCACTCAACGCGGCCACGCTGGGCACACAACTCAAGGGCTTGAGCGATGCGCAGCTGGTTCTTTGCCTTTTCACGAACTGCAACCACGTCGCCTGCGCGAACCTGGAAGGACGGAACGTTTACTACTTTACCGTTAACGGTGATCGACTTGTGCGATACCAGCTGACGGGATTCAGCACGCGTGGCGCCGTAACCCATACGGTAAACAACGTTGTCCAGACGGCATTCGAGCAGCTGAAGGAGGTTTTCGCCGGTGGCGCCCTTCTGGCTGGCGGCTTGCTTGTAGTAGCCGCTGAACTGACGCTCCAGCACGCCGTAGATACGACGAACTTTTTGTTTCTCACGCAGCTGGGTGCCGTAGTCAGACTGACGGCCACGGCGCTGGCCGTGGATACCTGGGGCTGCTTCGATGTTGCACTTCGATTCCAGAGCGCGGACGCCGCTTTTCAGGAACAGGTCAGTGCCTTCACGACGAGCCAGCTTGCATTTTGGACCAATGTAACGAGCCATTATCTATCGTCTCCTGAATTACACGCGGCGCTTCTTCGG
>Ga0268349_1000013_pt1 | contig 44691 bp, 36 predicted proteins | sample G5R2_MAIN_18SEP2_FD_190164 | JGI IMG/M metagenome (GOLD analysis project Ga0268349, IMG submission 190164) | Phyllosphere microbial comminities from switchgrass, GLBRC, Michigan, United States - G5R2_MAIN_18SEP2017_LD1 | ecosystem: Host-associated > Plants > Phyllosphere > Phylloplane/Leaf...
TTGGCGTGTACTCATAGATAATGCTCCCGGCGGCCTGTGCAGTGGACGGGAAACAGGCCGCGGTTCAGAGAAGGGGCCTCCGCCTTGAAAGCGGTCGGCGCGTAGGTGTTCAAATCACATGAAAACCATGGGTGCCGTCCCGGGCCAGTTGCGCCACCAGGCCAAACTCCCAGTCCAGATAAGCCTGCATGGCGTCGCGCGGGGCTTCAGTGCCTTCATAGGGCCGGCGGTAGCGGTCAATACGAGGCGAGGCGAGCCGGGTTTCGCCGTGTTCGGGCGCATATCCGGCAGTGAACCAGGCTGCGTTGCCGCCTTCGAGCACGGCTATCGGCTTTCCTGTAAGGGCCTTAACCTCTGCCACAGCCAGGCGTGCCAGCCGGCTGCTGCCGCAGGTCAACACGTAGCGGCTGGCGGCGGGGATGTTTTTCAGGGCATCGCTCAGGTGTGCGCGCAATACCCACCAGGCGCCAGGAATGTGCTGCATCACGTACTGGGCACTGGTTGTGAAATCCAGCACCTGCACATCCCCTTGCGCCTGCCAGGCGGTAAGGATCGCCGGGGATACCTGTTCTACCGAGGGCGCAGCAGGGCCGGGCGCGATCCAATGGCCGGTTTCACTGAAGTGGGTGGCGGCCAGGTCGTCCACCACGTACACCTCCCAGCCCAACTGCGCTAGCCAAGAGGCTGACATATTGGCCCGCACGCCATCATCGTCCACCAGCACTACCCGCGCACCTCGTACACTGGCGTAGTGATCGGTTTCCTGTACCAGCTGGCCGCCTGGTGTAGCGCGAGCGCCCGGCACGTGGCCTTCGGCGAATTCCTCGGGGGTGCGCACATCGAACAGGTAGGTGGTGCGGGCAGGGTCGGTTTGCCACTGCTGCAACTGGGCATAGCGGGCCCGCTTCACCCCGGCCTTGTCTGCCACCCGGCGTGCGTCCTGCCCAGCCAACTGCCGTGTGGTTTCAGAGACGTCGTTGACACGGCGGGACTGGCCATGGTCCAGGGTCTGGCCCGCCAACAACCAGCCAATGGTACCGTTGCGCAACGCCGCTACCGGGTTTGGCAGGCCCGCATTGACCAGGGATTGCGTGCCGATGATGCTGCGCGTGCGCCCTGCGCAGTTCACGATGATCTGGGTGCGGGGGTCTGGCGCCTGTTCACGAGCGCGCAGGACCAGCTCTGCCCCCGGCACGCTGATGCCCGTAGGAATGCTCATGGTCTGGTATTCGTCGAAGCGGCGGGCGTCCAGTACCACCACATCCGCCTTGCTTTCAATCAGCTGGCGTACGTCTTCTGCAGCCAGGGACGGTGTATGCCGATGGTGTTCCACCAGCTCACCAAACGCTTTGCTGGGCACGTTCACGTCAATAAACAGCTCGCCGCCAGCCTGCTGCCAGCCGTGCAGTCCCCCCTCCAGCAATGCCACGTCGGTGTAGCCCAATGCCTGGAACCGTTCCACTGCTCGTGCAGCCAGGCCCTCACCGTTGTCATACACCGTTACGGGCGTATTGGGCCGGGGGATGCGTGACAGCACCTCCAGCTCCAACCTTGACAGAGGAATGTTGGCGGCGAACAGCGGATGGTGCTCGGCGAAGGGGGCCTCTTCGCGCACGTCCACCAGCGCCACTTCCTCGTGGGCGAGGAGGGCGCGACGAATGTCAGCATAGCGGCGGGTAGCAGGGGTCATGGGGCAGGGCTCTCTTTGGACAGGTCCCAAAGGTTCGGGAGATAAGGGTTGCTGTAGCCGGAAATGAACAGCTGTTCAGTACCGTCGGGCCTATACACCGCGCGCCTCACGGCGCCGATGTTGGCGCCATAGACGTGCACGCTGATGGATACTCGGTCGTCGAAGGCGTTGCTGACCTGATGGATGTCATTACGGTTGGGCGCCAGGGCTTCTACGTCGCCGGGATTCAACTGCAGGGCAGGGCCCTTGGGGTATAACCGCCCCAGGGCGTCACGGGAGAAGCCTTGGGACACTTCCGCACCGCGCAACATGCCGATCAGGCCCCACACCCGGTGATCGTGAATAGGGGTACGCTGCCCAGGGCCCCACACGAAGCTCGCCACTGAAAACCGCTGGCGAGCATCGGCGTACAGCAGAAATTGCTGATAGCGTTCTGGATCGGGCTGGGCATAGTCGTCTGGTAGCCAATCATCATGGCGTACCAACTGGCCTAGCAACGCGCCGCCGCGACGTAACAGGTCGTGTTCCGGCGGCTGGCATTCAACGAGCTCGGCCAGCGCGCCGATGAAGTCACGCAGGCGTCCAGGGTGTTTGGGCAGGTTCATAGGGGGTCCGGTAAACTAAGGTTTCGGTGATAATCTAAGCATATTGATTTAATTTGATATGCTATTTTTTAATGATTAGGTTATAACCAAAAAGCAGTGCCGCATCCCTTAACTGCGGTGCTAGCGAGGTAAGCCTAATGGGATTATGCTTTTTGGCTATCTTGCCGCCCCTTTATATGTGCCCCTAGAATGAAAACGGATGACATCGAAGCCTTTGTAGCGGTAGTGCGCAGCCAGTCCATCAGCCAGGCCGCCGACCTGCTTACCCTTACTCAACCTGCGATCACACGGCGGGTGCAGAACCTGGAGCAGGCCCTGGGTGTTGCGCTGTTCGACCGCAATACCAAGCCTTTGAAACCTACAGCCATAGGGTTGCAGGTGTATCAACTGTGCCTGGCCATCCTTCGGGAAATGGACGCCTTGCGTGAGCTGGTGGCACGGGATGCACCCCCCAGCGGTGTGCTGCGCCTGGGCGTACCGCAAACCTTGGGTGACATGATGCTCCTGGATGCACTAAAGCACTTGCGCAGCATGTTCCCAGACCTGCGCACGCACGTGGTCACGGGGTGGGGAGGCTACCTTGTGGGAGGTATCGAACGGGGGGAGCTGGACGCAGCGGTTGCGCTGTTCCCGGCCGGTAAGGTGTTTCCTGATAGCGTTGTGGGTGAGTCCATTGGCAAGTTGGAACTGGTGGCCGTGTGCCCCAAGGCCGACGTGTCGAAAAAACCCCTCAGGCTTGCCGACTGCGCCAGCCAGGGCTGGGTGCTTAATCCCGATGGTTGCGGTTTCCGCGCAGGCTTGCAGCGTACACTGGCTGACCAAGGCTTGAGCCTGAACGTGAACCTGGAAACCTTCGGTACCGAGCTGCAGCTAGGGTTGGTGGCAGACGGCATGGGCCTGGGGCTGGTGCCTCGGTTGCTGCTGGAACGCAGCGTCCATCGTGACCAGTTGGCCGTACTGCCGCTCAAGGATTTCAAACCGGTGATGGACCTGTGGCTGCTATACCCTCGGTTCCTGGGCAATCTACAGGTGGCCGTGAATGCATTCGGGACGTGGGTGGCCGGCGCGTTGAAGCCGGCACAGGCAGCGGCTTAGCCCGTACAACTCACAAGGCGCAAGCAAGGGCGCGCCCCATGCCGCATACTGGCAGCACCTTGCCGTAGCCTTGAAGCGCCCCGTTCATGGTCAACACCTGCCCCACCCACCGCGCTGTGCTTGCCTACCACCTCGCCTGGAAGCGGCAGGACTTGGAGGCGATCCTGGCCTCCTACCACCCCCATATCCAGTACAACGATTTCTTTCAGAACCGCACGCTGCACCTGGCCGACTTGCGTGCTTACGTCACAGATACCCTGCCACGCCATCCCGAGGACTACCTGGAGCACACTGACTGCATTCGGGTGGACGGTGACACGGCTTTTATCCAGTACCAGACAGCACTGCGTGGCGGCGGCCAGCGGGTGGCTTTTCGCAGCAGTGAAGCCATCACGGTAAAGGACGGCCTGATCTGGCGCATCAACGAATACGCCTCGCTGGTGCGCGAGGCATCGGCCCAGACACCTGCCAGCCCGGCTCCGGCCATCAGCAAGCTAGGCCTGTCCGCACGGCAACTGAGCTATATGGCCAGGGACCTGGACGAGTACTTCAACCGCCAGCGCCCCTTCCTCGACCCTGGCCTTGATTTGCAAGGGGTAGCTGCAGCCACAGGTTACAGCCGTAACCAGATGTCATACCTGCTTAACCAAGTGCTAGGGCAGAGCTTCTACCGATACGTGAGCCAGGCGCGCGTGCGTTACCTGCTTGAGCGGCTGAAAGCACACACCGAACCGGTGGCTATGGAGGAACTGGCCGCGAGCGCGGGCTTTAACTCCACTTCAGCCTTTTACAAGGTGTTCCGCGCCCATACCGGGTATACCCCCAAAGCCTGGCTCAAGGCGAACTGCACGCGTACCCGCGCATAGGACAACCCTCCAAGGGGTTGCTTACACTGCCACCGAACCACTAACCGGGGCAGGGCATGAGCGAGTGGCGCGGGGTGAGCTTGTGGATGGACCAGTTGGATGAGCCGCTGCAGCCGCGGGCGTCATTGAGCCAGGACCTGGAGGTGGACGTGGCCATTATCGGTGCCGGCTACACCGGCCTGTGGACGGCGTATTACCTCAAGCGCCAGGCGCCCCACCTGAACATCGCCATCCTTGAGGCCCAGATCGCCGGTTTCGGCGCCAGTGGCCGTAATGGCGGCTGGCTGATGGGCAACCTGCTAGGCGAAGACCGCCTGCTCAGTGATGTGCCCACAGCCGCTCGCGCCGAGGCCTTTGAGTTGCTGCACGGTATCCCCGACGAAGTAGCGCGTGTATGCGAGCAGGAAGGCATCGACTGCGACCTGCGCAAAGGGGGTGTACTGTACTGCGCAGCGCGTTACCCAGAGCAGGAAAAACGCTTGCGTGAACACTTGGCCAGTTATCGAAGCCTGGGGCTGAGTGAAGCAGACTACCGCTGGCTGACGCCTCAGGCGTTAGGCGATCAGCTGAAGGTGGCCCATGCCTACGGTGCCCTGTATTCCCCTCACTGCGCGACCATCCAGCCCGCAAAGCTGGTGCGGGGCCTGGCGCGGGCGGTGGAACGGCTGGGCGTGAAACTGTACGAGCAAAGCCCGGTCACCTACTGGCAGCCAGGTGAGTTACGCACGGCAAGTGCCAAGGTGAGGGCCCACTGGGTGGTACCGGCCGTGGAAGGCTATGCCAGTGGCCTGCCGCCCCTGGGCAAGCACCACGTGGCTGCCCAAAGCCTGATGGTGGCGACCGAACCTTTGCCTGGGCAGGCCTGGGCCCGGATCGGCTTGGCCAGTGGCCAGGCCTTCAGCGAAAACAGCCGCCAGGTCACCTATGGCCAGCGCACTTGCGACAACCGGCTGGTGTTCGGTGCCCGAGGCGGGTATCGCTTTGGCGGCAGGCTACGGCAGAACTTCGACCTCACACCCAACGAGCGTGCGCTGCGTCGACGCTTGTTTAGCGAGCTGTTTCCCAGCTTGCACAACGTGCGCCTGACCCACGCCTGGGGTGGCAACCTGGGCGTGGCACGGCGCTTCCAACCCCACATGCTGGCCGACCGTACCCAGCAGGTGGCGCTCTCGGGCGGTTACGGCGGAGAGGGCGTAGGCGCCAGCAACCTGGGCGGCCGTACCTTGGCCGACTTGATGCTCGGGCGCGACACACTGCTCACCCGGCAGCCGTGGGTGCTGCACGACCGGGCCCTTTCCAGCTTGCCGCGCTGGGAGCCTGAACCTCTGCGCTGGCTGGGCTATAACGCCATCATTCGAAGTTTTGTGCTGGAAGACCAAGTGCTGGCCAACCCCGCTACCCCCCCATGGCGCCGACGCCTCGCAGAAGGTCTGGCCGGGGGCATGGAGCACCTGATGAACACTCGGGCGCCCTTTGCGTAGCGCGATGCAACACGTGCCTGACTGCCCTCCCCATAACGCTTAAAACAAAGGTTGAGGTATTCGCATGTTGAAATTCATCGCCCCGTGGGTGCTGGTGAGCGCCGCTCAAGCAGCAGAGACCGTGAAGATCTATAACTGGAGCAGCTACATTGCGCCCACCACCCTGGAGGCGTTCACGGCCAGCACGGGCTACCCCACCCAATACGACCTCTATGACAGTAATGAAATGCTGGACGCCAAGCTGATGGCTGGCCATTCGGGGTATGACGTGGTGTTCCCGTCCAACCACTTTATGGCGCACCAGATTACAGCCAAGGCCCTCAAGCCGCTGGATCGCAACCGCCTGCCTAACTGGAAAAACCTGGACCCTGCCTTGCTCAAGGTGCTGGAGGCCAATGACCCAGGCAACCGTTACGGCTTTCCTTACCTGTGGGGAAGCACTGGCATCGGCTACAACATCGAAAAGGTCAAAGCGGTGCTGGGTGACGTACCTGTGGATTCATGGGGCCTGGTGTTCAAGCCTGAGTACATGAAAAAACTGGCCCAGTGTGGGGTCGCCTTTCTGGACAACGGCCCGGAGATCCTTCCCATTGCCCTGAACTACCTGGGCCTGCCTCACCACAGCACGGCCAAGGGCGATTACGACAAAGCCCAGGCCTTGCTGATGCAGATACGGCCCTATGTGCGCTATTTCCACAGTTCCAAGTACACCGCGGACCTCGCCAACGGTGATGTATGTGTTGCGGTAGGGTTCTCCGGGGACGTGATGCAGGCTGCGCAACGGGCCGAAGAAGCAGGGAACGGGCAGAACATCGCGTATGTGATTCCCAAGGAGGGTTCGCCCATGTGGTTCGACATGGTAGCCATGCCTGCCGATGCGCCTGACGAAGCCGGTGGTTACGCCTTTCTCAATTACCTGCTGGCGCCACAGGTAATGGCTCAGATCAGTAACCACGTGCATTACGCCAACGGCAACACGGCAGCTGAACCGTTCGTGGACGCGGCTATTCGCACGAACGCCATGGTGTATCCGCCACACGCCGTGAGGCAGAAGCTGTTCGTGCTAGAGGCGGTGCCCAAGGCCACTGACCGGTTGCGTACACGGGTGTGGAGCGCTGTGAAAAGCGGCGGCTAGCACACGCGCCTGTGGCTACCAGTCCCTTACCCGTGTGCCGTTCATGCAGTGCTTCACGTCGTCGTCCACCAGGTTATTGGGCTTGATGCAGGCCCGCAGGGAATGCTCTTGGCCACCCATGCCCTTGCCCGGCTGCACAGGCGCCGGCGTACCACGTTTCAATGTGCCTTGGGCACTGGCCAGCAACGCCGAGGCGGCAGTGTTCACCTCTTGCCCGACAGGTGCCAAGGCCGTGGCCGCCTGCGTGACCAAGGGCAGGGGTTTGCCTGCACACACGATCAATCCCGTGACCGCCATACCTAACAGGCTAGTGAGCATTAGCCCTCTGCGCCTGCCTGGGTTCCGCCGACCATGCCGGCGCCGTAACCCTTCCACATGGGCGCGGTCCGTGGCCTCGCCAGGTGGGAGCCGCTGCTGCTTGAGGGCGCGTGTGAAGGCCGCGACCTGCGCCTGGCTGAACACGGGTTCGTTGTAGCGGCGGATGTACCGTGCCAACCCCCAGCCTCGCACCACCTGCAAGGGCATGGGGCGCTTCAAGCGCGCCGGGCCGGTGAACACAACCACCGAATGCAGGTGCGCCATGTCCACGCCAAGGCAATACTCCAGCGCCTTGAGATGCCGGTAGTTCTGCCGCAGCGGGTTCTGAAAGCTGTAACTGTGCCGACCCACCTTCTGCAGCCATCGAGGCTCACGTTCGGCCCCAACGATGCGGCCTTTCATATGCTTGGTTTCCACCACGAACAGGCCGTAGCGGGAGAGGAATACATGGTCGATCTGGGTGGTGCCGTCTTCCACGCGCAGGGTCAGGTTGTGCAGGCGTTTGTAGGTACGGCCTGGTAGCCCCCAGTACGCAAAAAAGCGCACCCAGGCTTCTCCTGCCTGGCCTTTCTGCGCCGGGGCCTGCAGCACCTTTGCCAGTACCACGGCAGCCAGGAGCGCAACAGCAATGTAGGGGAGGAACAGCGAAAGGGCGGGAGTGATAGCGACCACGAAAAGCGACACCTGGGCAAACGGGTGCGGTTGATACCATATTGGTACTGTGGCTGCCAGCGGATTTCAAAGGGCATTATGTAGGTAGGCTACGAAAGCGCTGCTTGCTGTAGGTGTGCAGTTGGATTAGAGTGGTTATCACGTTTTGATGGTCATGATTGTAATCATGAAGGGCAGAAACAATGACGCAACGCGCAGACACTCTTCAAATTGGGCAGCCTGTTCTGGGGCGCTTGAAAGAACTGGCGCTGCGCGAGCGCGAGGACACTGGCGTCTTCATTTCTGTGGAGCATGCTTCGCCGTCGGTGCTTAAGGCGTTTCTCGATTCCTTGGACCTGTGGAGAAGAATGTATGCCGAACAGGCGGCGGCTGTTCAGAACAGGGACACCATAGGCCAGCTCGTTGAGCTGCTGATACCAGATGCTCCTGCGACTTCCGCCCAACTGAGGCAGGCTCATATGCTGGCCAAAGCCAAGCGGGCTGTGCTGGAAAGTGGGGACTGGATAACCGCTCACCATCTTGCTGAATTGGCAGAGCTCAGTGCGGCAAACCCCAGTTCTCAACCTAATAAATGGAAGCGCGATGGCCGTATCTTCGCCATACGCCACGGTGGCATCGATTATTTTCCGCTCTACGGTTTGGATGAAACGTCCAGCCATCGCCCATTACCCGTGCTCAAAGACATCCTGTCGGTGCTAAGTCTATTGAAGGATAGCTGGGCAATGGCTTACTGGTTCATGTCAGTCAACGGGTGGCTGGGTGGCAAGCGCCCCCAGGACCTGCTTGGTACCGACCCAGGGCGGGTGCTTGCTGCCGCCCATGAAGAGGTGGCAGGCATTACTCATGGTTGAAGCCTCAACTACCCGGCTCCCCTACGAGGGGTTACACCTTTCGTATCACACTGTGCCTGCGGGCACGGTATTGCACCGCGTTCACGCCAGCCGGTTCGGATCGGTTCAATACAACCCAACCGGTGTGGGCAATGCTCGGTTCAGCCCCCTCACCGCAGTAAACGGCAAGGTTGTTCCTACCCTGTACGCCGGCAGCACGTTCAATTGCGCTGCATTGGAAACGGTATTTCACGACGTGCCCCATGAGCCGGGCTACAAGTTTTTACATCAAGAAAGGCTGCGTGGCCTTCAGTACTCCCAGATACAGACCAAAACAGCGCTACACCTTGTCGATCTGTCCAGCAAGGCGTTACGCCTGCTAGGTGTCAAACGCAACGAGCTAGTGGACACGGATGCAGACCGCTACCCGTACACGCGGCAGTGGGCTGCTGCTATTCATGCACAAGCTCACGAAGCGCAAGGGTTGCGGTGGGTATCAAGGCAAGATGACGAGGCCATGGCCGTAATGCTGTTTGGTGATCGGATCAAGCAGAGCCACCTTACGGTCCGTCAGGCTGGTCGAGATATTCTTAAGGACCCAGAGGTCTTCGATCGGCTGTTGGGCCTGGCCGAACGTATTGGCGTATGCCTTACGCGTTGACCGGCTCGCTATCAAGTGGCATGCGGCCTCCAATTCTGCCGCTTTAACAAGCCTCTATCTCCAATATCCAACCGAACCACCGCGCGCGCTCGCCTGTCGATTTCATGGCCACCCTGGAACGCTTGCGAGGAGTATCCATGTCGTCATTCCCCCGTGCCACCACCCTGGCGGTGTCCATCACCCTGGCCGCCCTCTACGGTTGCTCGACCGCTGAGGTTCCGTCTTCCAGCCCTCAATGGAGCTGGGAAACGGTCTCTGCCAGCCGCGAAATAGCACCCGACCAAGCCTACCCGGAGCTGTTCCTTGCGGTGCAGCAAAGTGAGTTGTTCACCGACCAGAAGCATTTTGTGGACGCGTTGCCCCTGCGTGCGCCAGCGGATATCCGCGCGGCTTACCTGGCTCAGAAAGACCAGCCTGGCTTTGACCTCAACGCTTTCGTGGCTGCCAACTTCGAAGCGTCCGGTACGGCCGATGTGCAGCCGCCCAAGCTAGGCGCGGACCTGCCGGCCCACATCAATGACCTGTGGCCTGTGCTCACGCGCCACTACGAGCAGGTGCCGGCCTACAGCAGCCTGCTGCCACTGCCCAAGCCCTTTGTCGTGCCTGGCGGTCGGTTCCGGGAAATGTATTACTGGGACTCTTACTTCACCATGCTGGGCCTGGCCGAAAGTGGTCGAACCCAGCAGGTGCGCGACATGGTGGACAACTTCGCCTACATGATCGACACCTACGGCCATATTCCCAATGGGAACCGCACGTATTACTTGAGCCGGTCGCAACCACCGTTCTTTGCCTACATGGTAGACCTGCTGGCCAAGCTGGACGGGAATGCGGCTTACGCCCGGTACTTGCCGCAGTTGCAGAAGGAGTACGCCTACTGGATGCAGGGCGCACAAACCCTGAAGGCCGGCGAAGCGACGGCCCACGTGGTGAAGCTCAAGGATGGCGCAGTACTGAACCGCTACTGGGACGCCAGCGACGCGCCTCGCCAGGAGTCCTGGGCTGAAGACCGCACGACGGCGGCCCAGGCGCCGGGCAGGCCGGCAGCTGAAGTCTACCGGGACTTGCGCGCTGGTGCAGAAAGCGGCTGGGACTATTCCTCACGGTGGTTGGGGGATGGCAAGACTATGGCGACCATTCGTACCACCGCTATTGTGCCGGTGGACTTGAACAGCCTGATGTTCCACTTGGAGCAGACCATCGCCAAGGCCTGCCAGCAAACCAGCCAACCTGCCTGTACCACGCGCTATACCCAATGGGCCCAGGCCCGACAGCAGGCCGTAGAAAAATACTTGTGGAACCCCGCGGGTTTCTATACCGACTATGACTGGAAAAAACAGGCCATGAGCGACGAGGTCAGCGCTGCTAGCCTGTACCCGCTGTATACCCGCCTGGCCGACCCGCACCATGCTCAGCAGACCGCCGCGACCGTCAACCAGAAACTGATCCGCCCCGGCGGTATTGCCACCACCGCCAACAACAGTGGCCAGCAATGGGACGCCCCCAATGGCTGGGCACCTTTGCAACTGATCGCTGTGGAAGGCCTGCGGGCCTACGACCAGAGTGACCTGGCCGAAACCATCGGCCGCCACTTCCTTACGCAGGTGCAGGGCCTGTACAACCGCGAGCATAAGCTAGTGGAAAAGTACGACATCGAAGGTGGCAAAGGTGGCGGCGGGGGCGAGTACGAGCTGCAGGATGGGTTCGGATGGACCAATGGTGTGACCCTACAGTTGCTGCGGTTGTATGGTACCCAATCGCTGGTTCAGTAACCCATTGGTAAGCCGGGCCGCAAGGGCCCGGCCTGCTGAGTTGAACTGGCTTGCCTCAAGCCGAGCGGGGTATGGCGTCCCCAGGCACCGGGGGCACTGATACCGCAACAGGTGCAGGCTCCTTGAGCAACGCGAAGTACGCCAGTGCCGAACAGGCCGCCACTACCGCGCTGATCACGAAGGCGGATGAAAAAGAACCACTCTGTTGCACATTGAAGCCTGTCAGTATCGGGGCGATGGAACCCGCCAGGTAGCCGCCGAAGTTCTGGATCGACCCAAAGGAGGCCACGCGCTCGGATGGCACGATGGTATTGACGATCATCCAGGCTGTGGCGCTGGAAATGCTGATGAAAAACAGCGTGAGGCACAGCAGCACCACGCAGGCCACAACGTCCGTGGTGAAGGCCACGATCAAGGTGAAGAGTGCGCCGCCTACCAACCCGAGGATGACCATCAACTTACGGCTGGCCAATACTTTCATGCCTCGGGCCACCAACCGGTCGCAGGCCTTGCCTGCGACGATGGTGCCCACCGCGCCACACAGGTACGCCAGCGACACCACCCAGGCGGTACGGTAAAGGTCCAGGCCATGCTCCCGCTCGAAATAGCCAGGTAGCCAGGTGAGGTTGAGCCAGATCATATAGATCACGCCCATGAACCCCAAGAAGGCGCCCCAGGTATTGCGTTCCTTGAACATGGCGGCCCAAGGCAGGCGTTGTGCCTGGGTGGCTTTCACCGCTAATGGCTCGGCGCGCCCCGTCTCGGCCATGTACTGTGCCTTGCTCTTGTAGAACACAAACCAGCAGGCTGCCAGCACGATGCCCAGCAGCCCGGTCAGGATAAACATGCCACGCCAGCCCAGGTGCACCATGAATACCGTCAGCAGCGGCGGGGCCAGGCAAGGCCCAATGCAGGTGGACGACCACACCCAGCCGGTTGCCGTGCCCCGTTCCTGCGTGTCGAACCATTCTGACAAGGCCTTGGCCGCCGACGGAAACACCGGCGCCTCGCCAATGCCCAGCAATACCCTCAAGCCTACCAACTGGCTGAAGTCGCTGAACAGCCCGAACGCGGCCTGGGCGACCGACCACACGATCAGCGAGCCGCCCAGTGCCAGCTTGCTGCCGAGCTTGTCGATCAATGCGCCCAGCGGCAGCTGCGAGAACGCGTAGGCAATGGAAAACGCCGACAGCATCACGCCCATCTGCACTGGGGTGATGGCCAGGTCTTTCTGAATGGAGGTGTTGGCGATGGACAGCGCGCTGCGGTCCAGGTAGTTGATCACCCCGATCATGAATAGAAAACCGATGGTTAGGGCCTGGTAGCTTTTTATTGTTTTCATGGGCGCCTCTGTGAGCGGTTGCCGCCGGGTTGTGGCCGGCGTGCTTGCACTGTAGTAGGCGGCGGTTGCAACGCCAAATGACGACTTTCCATCAATCGATAACCGGGCGTTATCAACCCGCCTGGGACGGTCTGTTTGGCCTCTCAAGGTTGTTTAGCAGTGCGTCCATAAACGCTTGGGCAGACCAGCCGGGGATTTCATTTCTTCGTGTGATGATCCCGTAATCCGCCAGCACGAACGGAAAGGGCAGGGCCAGCCGGGTAAGGCGACCAGCCTGAATGTCCGGGGCCACCATCGACTCTCCCAACATGGCTACCATGGGTGCCGTTTGCAGCAGTTGCAGCGTGGTCTGCATGGAACTGGTTTCAACGGTGTTCCCAGGGGTTTGCATGCCGGCTTCGGCAAAGGCCTGCTCTAGCCGAGCGCGCATGGGTGTACCGGCCGGGTACACGATCCAGGGCCAGCTGCCCAGCTCTTCCAAAGGTACGTCGTGTGCCCCGGCCAGCGGGTGCTGGCTGCCGGTGACCAGGCACAGGGGTTCGGGGGCCAAGGCCTGGAAATCGAACAGTTTGCGGTGCTGGTCCAGGGTAAAGCGGGCGATCACCAAATCCAGCTGCTTGTGCTCCAAGCGCTCCAGCAGGTTGGCGCTGGTGCCCTCCAGAATGTCCAGCGTGAGCAATGGCCACTGTTGCTTGACCTTCACGATGGCCGCCGGTAGTGCCAAGGCGGTGGGCGCGAAAATAGTGCCTATTTTCAACAGGCCATGGCCACCTTGCCGCAGGTGGTTGATCTGGCCAACGAAGTGTTGCGCATCGTTCAGGGCAATTTGCGCATACCGTGCCACCTGGCTCCCCAGGTCGGTGGGGGGCATGTGCCGGGGAAGCCGCTGGAACAAGGCAAAGCCCAACAGCTTCTCCACCTCCCGCAGCATTTTGCTAACCGCGGGCTGGCTGATATTCATTTCCTGCGCCGTGGTATGCATGTTCTGCGTACGGGCCAGGGTCGCGATAAGCACCAGGTGCCGAAACCGTAGCCAATTACACAGCTGATTAAAGCCCACATCTGCCATTCGATAACCCTCGGTTATTGAAGCTTGAGAATATCTCATTAGCGTTTATCGGCAACTGGCTCTACGGTTAAGGGCGCTGCGTAAATGGCGATAACAAGAGGCTAAGCATGGCCACCCAACGCATTCTGATCACCGCCGCTGCCCAAGGTATAGGCCGCGCTTCAGTGCTCGCCTTCCGGCAGGCGGGTTTTCACGTGATCGCCACAGACTTGCACGTTGAACCGTTGCAAGGCCTGGAGGGCATCGAAGTGGTGCCGCTGGATGTAACCCAGGCTTCGGCCATTGAGGCGGTGCAGGCTCAGGTAGGTCCCATAGATGCGCTGTTCAACTGCGCCGGGTATGTGCACAGTGGCGCGTTACTAGCCTGTGATGAGCAGGCCTGGCAGTTCTCCTTCGACCTTAACGTGACCGCCATGTACCGCATGATCCGGGCCTTTCTGCCCGCCATGCTGCAAGCAGGCCACGGCAGCATCGTGAATATGGCGTCCGTGGCGTCCAGTGTTAAGGGTGTGCCCAACCGGCTGGCCTATTCAGCCAGCAAGGCAGCGGTGATCGGCCTTACCAAATCAGTGGCAATGGACTATGTGGCCCAAGGCGTGCGCTGCAACTGCATCTGCCCTGGCACGGTGGATTCGCCTTCCCTGCGCCAGCGTATCGCGGAGCAGGCCAAGGCCCAGGGCCGTACCGAAGCCGAGGTGTACGAGGCTTTTGTGGCGCGTCAGCCCATGGGGCGCTTGGGTACTGCCGAGGAAATCGCCCACTTGGCGGTGTACCTGGCCAGCGAGGCCAGTGCCTACACTACAGGCGCGGTCCATGTGATCGATGGCGGTATGAGCGTTTAACTTTTTTCAGGACAGCCTATGAAATTGCTGCGTTACGGCCCCAAGGGCCAGGAAAAACCCGGCCTGCTCGACGACCATGGCCAGGTCCGTGACCTCTCTGGCCATGTGCCAGACATCTCAGGTGCTGTGCTAGGGGCTGAAAGCCTGCAGGCTCTGCGGGCGCTTGACCCGAGCAATTTGCCAGTGGTCAGTGGGTCGCCGCGCCTCGGACCCTGTGTGGGGCAGGTGGGCAAATTCATCTGTATCGGCCTGAACTACGCCGACCATGCTGCCGAGTCGGGCATGGCCGTGCCCACTGAGCCTGTGGTGTTCAACAAGTGGACCAGTGCCATCTGCGGCCCCAATGACGACGTGCAGATCCCTCGCGGGTCCACCAAGACGGACTGGGAGGTGGAGCTGGGTGTGGTGATCGGCAAGGCGGGGCGTTATATCGACGAGCGTAACGTCCTGGACCACGTGGCGGGGTACTGCGTGATCAACGATGTGTCCGAACGTGAATGGCAGCTTGAGCGAGGCGGTACTTGGGACAAGGGTAAAGGCTTTGACACTTTCGGGCCTCTTGGGCCTTGGTTGGTCACACCTGACGAAATCCCCGACCCCCACCAGCTGAACCTATGGCTGGAGGTGGATGGCCATCGTTACCAGAACGGTAATACCCGCACGCTGGTGTTCCAGATCCCCGCGCTGATTGCCTACCTGAGCCGGTGCATGTCCTTGCAACCGGGCGATGTGATCTCCACCGGCACACCTCCCGGCGTGGGCCTTGGGGTGAAACCTGATCCAGTGTTCCTGCGGGCCGGGCAGGTGATGCGCCTGGGCATTGAGGGGTTGGGCGAACAGCAGCAGCGCACGGTCGACGCGGACTGACCTTGGTTTTCTACCGTTTTCTACAACAATAAGAAGGAACCATGATGCGTATTCTGATTACCGGGGGCACGGGCTTTATTGGCAAACAATTGGCCCAGCGCCTGCTTGCCCTGAACAGCGTTACCCTGGAGGGGCAGGTTTCACAGGCTATCGAACGCATCGTGCTGTTTGATGCGTTTGATGGCGAGGCCTTGCCGCAGGACCCGAGGGTGCACGTGATCACCGGTGATATCGCCGACCCCCAAGTGGTTGCCCGCGTGACAGACGGCGTGGACCTGGTATGGCACCTGGCAGCGGTGGTGAGCTCGGCCGCCGAGGCCGATTTCGACCTGGGCATGCAGGTGAACCTGTACGGGTTGATGACGCTGCTGGAGGCCTTGCGCAAGCAAGCAACAGTGCCTCGTTTTGTGTATGCCAGCGGCTTTGCTGTATTCGGAGGCACGCTGCCCGAGGTGGTCAACGACGAAACGGCCCTGACGCCGCAATCGTCCTATGGCATGCAAAAGGCGGTGGGCGAGCTACTGGTGGCCGACTACGCCCGCAAAGGTTTTGTGGATAGCCGGGTGCTGCGCCTGCCTACCGTTGCCGTACGCCCTGGGAAACCCAACAAGGCCGCTTCCACCTTCTTCAGCTCCATTATCCGTGAGCCACTGGTGGGCCAGCCGGCCGTGTGCCCCGTCCGGCCTGAGACGAAGGTGTACCTCACGTCGCCACGCCGGGTAGTAGAGGCCATGGTGCATGCCATGAGCCTGTCGGCGGCCACCTTGGGTGACCAGCGCGTTATCCCGTTGCCAGGTGTTACCACGACCGTGGCTGACATGGTCGCGGCGCTGCAGCGGGTGGCGGGCGAGGAGGCTGTACGCCTGATACGCTGGGAACCGGACGCCACCATCCAACGCATCGTCGAAAGCTGGCCTAGCAAGGTCGATGCCCCCCGCGCCCGTGCGCTGGGCTTTAACGCTGATCCCGATTTCGAGGCCATCGTGCGGGCGCACATAGAGGACACGGCCCACCCCTGAGCACTGCATTACCTGCCAACACCTGTGTGCTTCCAACAATAAGAACAGCGAGGCCGTGCACCATGATCACGTCACACCCTGACATCACTGACATCGAAAAGCAGACCATCAAGCGTGTGACGAAGCGCTTGATCCCGTTCCTGATCCTGCTGTTCGTGGTCGCGTTCCTGGACCGCAACAACGTGGGCTTCGCGGCCTTGCGCATGAATGACGACATTGGCATCAGCCAGACCATCTATGGGCTGGGGGCCGGTATTTTCTTTCTGGGGTATTTCATCTTCGAAGTGCCCAGCAACGTGTTACTTCACCGCTTCGGGGCGCGGGTATGGCTGGCCCGCATCATGGTGACCTGGGGCATCATTGCAGGGGCCATGGGCTTTCTGCAGACGGCCGGGCATTTCATTACGCTGCGTGTGCTGCTGGGTATTGCCGAGGCCGGGTTCTTTCCAGGCGTGATCTATCTGCTGTCCCTCTGGTTCCCGGCGCGCTACCGCGCACGCATGATTGCCACGTTCTACCTGGGTGTGCCCATTGCCCAGGTGATAGGCGCACCGCTGTCGGTGGGGCTGATGCAGGTGGGCGACGCAGTGGGCATGGTGGGCTGGCGGCTGATGTACATCGCCGAAGCCGTGCCCGCGATCATTCTAGGCGTGGTCTGCTATTTCTACCTGACAGACCGCCCTGCCGATGCACATTGGCTGACCGATGAACAACGTGCCTGGCTGATGAACACCCTGGAGCAGGAAGAGCGCGCCAAGCCACTGGTAGTGGGTATGCAGCCCACCAAATGGCAGATGATCCGCAGGGCCTTGGCCAGCCGGCAAGTGTGGATGCTGGCGCTGGTGTACTTCGGTATTACCTCGGGCAGCAATGCCATGAACTTCTTCCTGCCCACGGTGCTGGCGTCCTTCCGGGCCTCCTTCGGCCTGGAGATCGGCCTGATGCAGAACGGCCTGATCACCGCTGTGCCCTATGCAGTCGCCGCCGTGGCCATGATTATATGGAGCCGCCGTTCCGACCGCCTTCAGGAGCGCCACTGGCATGCCGGCGGGGCCGCCATGTTGGCCGCCGTGTCTATCGCCGTGGCGCTGATCATCAACCAGCCCTGGATCATTGTGATTGGCTTTGTGCTGCTGGCCATCGGCGTGTACAGCGCTATCAACGTGTTCTGGGCCGTGCCGGGCCAGGTATTGACAGGGGTCGGTGCTGCAGCGGGGATCGGGTTGATCAACTCCATCGGTAACCTCAGTGGCTTTACCGGGCCCTACCTCACCGGCTTTTTATATAACGCTACGGGCAGCTACACCCCTGGCTTCCTGGTCATTGCAGCCTTGGTAGGTGCAGGCGGGCTGGGCATGGTGCTGATGCCACGCCACCCAGTGGCCGCCCCTGGCGCGGTAGCAACGCCTGCAGTAGCAGGAGGCAAGGCATGACGGTAGCGTTTATCGGGACGGGCATTATGGGCGCGCCCATGGTGGGCAACCTGTTGAAGGCGGGGTTTGAGGTGAGGGTGTGGAATCGCTCCCCCCATAAAGCCCAACCCTTGGCCGAGCAGGGCGCGCACGTGGCCGCTACGCCTGAAGAGGCGGCACGCGGCGCTCAGGTACTGGTGTGCATGCTCAGCGATGGCCCCACCTGCAACCAGGTGCTGTTCGAGGAGGGTACGGTAGACGCACTGGCCGCAGGTGCACTGTTGATCGTGATGAGCTCCATTGCCGTGGACGTGGCGGTCGCCCAGGCCAAACGCTGTGAAGAGCATGGCGTGCTGTACCTGGATGCACCCGTGTCGGGCGGTGAGCGTGGCGCGCGTGACGGCAGCCTGGCCATCATGGCGGGCGGCACCCAGGCTGCCTTCGAACAGGCCGGGCCCGTGTTGGCCGCCTTGGGCCGCCCGGTACACGTGGGCCCGGCAGGCACGGGTGAACTGGCCAAGCTGGTCAACCAGTTGATCGTGGCCAGCACGTTGGCCACGGTCAGCGAAGGCCTGCTGCTGGCCGAGCGCGGCGGCGCAGACCCCGCCAAGGTGCATGAAGCCCTTATGGGCGGCTTTGCCGATTCGCCCATCTGGCGCCAGCACGGCCTGCGCATGCTCAGCGGGGACTTCACCCCCGGCGGCCCCGCCAAATGGCAGCTCAAAGACACCCATACCGCCTTGGCCCAGGCCCAGGTATTGGGGCTGGACCTGCCTGTGGCCAAGCAGGTCGACACGCTGTTCGAGGCCATGGTGCAGGCCGGCGATGGCGAACTGGACCATGCCGGCCTGATCCGCCAACTCCGCCGCCATAACGGTTTAACCCCAGACAATGCGGGAGCTTCAGATGAGTGATAGTCCTCCACGCCGCCTGCGCAGCCAGCAGTGGTTCGATGACCCCAGCCATGCCGACCTGACAGCGCTGTACGTTGAGCGTTACATGAACCAGGGGCTGACCCGTGCCGAGCTGCAATCGGGCCGGCCCATCATTGGCATCGCCCAGACCGGCAGCGATCTCACGCCCTGCAACCGCCACCACCTCGAACTGGCCAAGCGGGTAAAGGACGGCATCCGCGATGCGGGTGGTATTCCCATGGAGTTTCCGGTTCACCCCATTGCCGAACAGTCACGCCGTCCTACGGCCGCGCTGGACCGTAACCTGGCGTACCTGGGCCTGGTGGAAGTGTTGCATGGCTACCCACTCGATGGTGTGGTGCTGACCACCGGGTGTGACAAGACCACCCCAGCATGCCTCATGGCGGCTGCTACCACGGATTTGCCCTCGATTGTATTGTCTGGCGGGCCGATGCTGGATGGCTGGCACAAGGGCCAGCGAATCGGCTCGGGCACTGTGCTGTGGCACGCCCGGAACCTGCTCAGCGCGGGCGAAATCGATTACGAAGGTTTCATGACCCTCACCACCGCCGCATCACCCTCGGTGGGCCACTGCAATACCATGGGCACCGCTTTGTCCATGAATGCCTTGGCGGAGGCCTTGGGGATGTCATTGCCCGGCTGCGCGAGCATCCCGGCACCCTACCGCGAGCGGGGGCAGATGGCCTATGCCACGGGCGTGCGTATCGTTGACCTGGTACGTGAAGACGTTCGGCCCTCTCATATCATGACCCGGGAAGCGTTCGAAAACGCCATTGCCGTGGCCTCGGCGCTGGGCGCTTCTACCAACTGCCCGCCGCACCTGATCGCCATTGCCCGCCACAGTGGTATCGACCTGACGCTGGAGGACTGGCAACGGGTGGGCGAGGACGTGCCGTTGCTGGTGAACTGCATGCCTGCCGGCGAGTACCTGGGTGAAAGCTTCCACCGTGCCGGTGGCGTGCCTGCAGTGATGCACGAGCTGGACGCTGTAGGGCGGTTGCACCGTGGCTGCCTTTCGGTCAGTGGGCCCAGCATCGGTGAACTGGTGCGCGACGCCGTTGCCCAGGACCGGGACGTGATCCGCAGCTACGAGCACCCACTCAAGCACCGCGCCGGGTTTATCGTGCTCAGTGGCAACTTCTTCGACAGTGCCATCATGAAGATGTCGGTGGTGGGCGAAGCGTTTCGCACTACATACCTGAGCGACCCGGCCCAGCCTAACTGCTTCGAAGCCAGGGCCATCGTGTTCGAAGGGCCTGAAGACTACCAGGCCAGGATCAACGACCCGGCGCTGGACATCGACGAACGCTGCATTCTAGTGATCCGCGGGTGTGGCACGGTGGGGTATCCCGGCAGCGCCGAAGTGGTGAACATGGCGCCGCCCTCAGCGCTGATTCGTGCCGGTATCGACGCCTTGCCTTGCCTGGGCGATGGCCGCCAGAGTGGTACTTCTGCCAGCCCATCGATTCTCAACATGTCCCCAGAGTCGGCAGTGGGCGGCGGGTTGGCCCTGCTGCGTACCGGCGACCGGTTACGGGTGGACCTCAATGCCCGCAGCGTGAACCTGTTGGTGGAGGAGGCTGAATTAGCCGCCCGTCGCGCTGAACCGCTGCCTGCGCTGGCGCCCTCGCAAACCCCATGGCAGGAACTGTACCGGCAATTGGTCGGGCAGTTGTCCACCGGGGGCTGCCTGGAACCTGCCACCTTGTACTGGCGCGTGATTGCCGAAAACGGGCCGCCCCGTCATTCCCATTAATGGTGTTGGTTTTGTACAGGATGCGTGTATGCAGACGTTGCAGTTGAACATCGAAAACAGCCTGCCCACGGACTGGGAGCGAGCCACCCTGGTGGGGCGGGTCTGGCTGCCTGCCGTCCAAGGCCCAGCGGTGGTCGTGATTCGGGACGGGGTCGTGGTGGACTGCACCGCGCAGTTTCCAACGCTCAGCCTGCTGCTTGACAGCGAGGCCCCTCTGGAAACAGTGCGCACGCTGGAAGGGGTGCCCCTGGGTCGCATCGAGTCACTGCTGGCCAACAGTGGTGAGGCATTGGACCCTGACCAGCCCAGGCTGCTGGCGCCCGTGGACCTTCAAGTCATCAAGGCCGCAGGCGTGACCTTCGCGGCCAGCATGATCGAACGGGTGATCGAGGAGAAAGCAGGTGGTGATGCCCAGCGTGCCGAGCAGATACGTGCCCTGGTGCACGAGGTGATCGGTGACAACCTGCGGCAACTCAAGCCAGGCTCTGCCGAGGCCATGCGCTTGAAGCAGGTGCTGATCGATCAAGGCATGTGGTCGCAGTACCTGGAAGTAGGCATTGGGCCAGACGCTGAAATTTTTACGAAGGCGCCGGTGTTGGCCGCCGTGGGCAGCGGTAGCGCAGTCGGGATACACCCGGGTTCCTTTTGGAACAACCCTGAGCCAGAGGTGGTGCTGGCGGTGGATAGCCAAGGGCGTATTCACGGCGCCACTTTGGGCAACGACGTGAACCTGCGGGATTTCGAGGGGCGTAGCGCACTGTTGTTAAGCAAAGCCAAAGACAACAATGCGTCCTGTGCTCTGGGGCCTTTCATCCGGCTATTTGACGAGCATTTCAGCCTGGACGATGTGCGACGCTGCGAAGTGAGCCTGCGAATAGAGGGGCAGGGCGGTTATGTGCTCAATGGTCGAAGTGCCATGAGCCAGATCAGCCGCGACCCCGAAGACCTGACAGCGCAGGCGCTGAACCCCAACCACCAGTACCCGGACGGTTTCGTACTGTTTCTGGGCACGCTGTTTGCCCCTACCGATGACCGTGACCAGCCGGGGCAGGGCTTTACCCATCATGAAGGCGACGTGGTCAGTATCACCTCGCCTGCACTGGGCGGGTTGCACAACCGTGTGACCACCAGCGATCAAGCGCCGCCCTGGGTATTCGGACTGGGCGCCTTGATGCGCAACCTGGCCGGCCGAGGCCTGCTGTAGCAGGCGATCAGCCGGTGCCCTTCAGCCCCAGAAGTTATTGCAGATGCGTTGAGTTGCGGCACTGGCAGCACGTGGGTCGAAGCGCTCAGGGTCAAAGCCGGGCCCTGCCCATCGATGGAAGTCCTGGGCGTCTTCACTGTCTGGGGCCCGCTTGAGCATGGCCAGGATCTCCTGATAGCTGTCGACGCCACCGCAGTCTTCAGGCGGGCAGGCGCGTTCGCCCTCGATGACCACGCACCAGGCACCTTCACCTTCGTCTGGGCCTTGCGCCTCTACCGCAATCACATGTTGCCAGCTGTCACCGAAATCGTAGGTATACCGCAGGCGGTCGCCCACACTCAGTACCCGCTTGAGCTTGAACTTGCGGTCATCGAGCAGGTGAGGGTCGGGGAAATCCTGGTCGGGTAACCCGTACCGCTGTTCGTTGAGGTCGAACTCGTACAGGTGCTTGCTGCTCCAGCCCATAGCGGCTTGAATAAAATGATGGAGCCGGCGCAAGGTCACGTCGCTGTTCACGATAATGCGCCGCCACACTGGCGGGTTCAGTTGAAGGGGCTCAAGCTGGACGTAGAGCACGAAGCAGGTTGAAGCATTGGCCATTGGCATATCCTTGGTTAGTAGGCTGGCTACAGGGTCAGCTGTTCTGCCCAAGGTTTCAACCACAACATGGCATTACTTGCCCTTTGTTGGATCGCAACGGTAGAGCACGCTCAGGTCTTGGCGTTTGGCGTTCAGCTGTTCCGCCTTTTCCTTGCACTGGGCAACGCGTTTATCTTCCCTGATAAACCCGTCTGCCGCCCATACAAACTGAGGTGGCATGCAGGTGGTCTGGGCATCGCTTGTACAGAAAACAGCATTCAGGAACAAAGCAGGCAAGGACATCATGTACTCCAGATGAACTACCGTGCCGTGATGGCATGGTGCACGCATGCGAACCTTGGCCTGAAGGTTGGTTCACCGCTGCGCGGCAAATAGTGTAATTTCTGGGAACGACTTCACGCCTGGCTATGCCTAACGGGTGGGCGGCAATCCCAAGCAAGGCATAGGCCGCTTTGTAGGAACACCTTTGATTGACCAGCATTTAGAGTGATCGGAGGTTATCCTGAAGACATTGGGCAGGCAGTTGGTAGTAGCCCAGAGGGAAGAGGCGCGATGACCACACGGACGCGTTCACGTTTTTACCCTACCGCATTGGCCACTCTGGTAGTGGGGTTGTTGCTATCCGGGACAGGTACTTGGCTGTTGGGCCAGGCTAATCATGCCCGCATTACACAGGCTGTGGACGACGCGGTTCAAGACACGGCCGACTCGATCTTCAGCCGCGTGCAGTTGTATCAATACGGTCTGCGCGGCGCGCGCGGCGCTGTGCTGACCTCGGGTGTGGACGCAATGTCCGTTCGGCTTTTCCATCGGTACAGCGAATCCAGGGACATTAGCGTGGAGTTTCCGGGCGCACGCGGGTTTGGCTTTGTGCGGCGTGTGCCTGCAGGTAACGAACAGGCCTTTCTAGCGCGCACCCGTGCCGAAGGACGGCCAGGTTTTGCCATCAGCACGCTCAAGCCCCATGACGATGATCGCTGGATCATCGAATACATCGAGCCGGGCCTCGGAAACATCAGCGCAGTGGGCTTCGACATCGCTTCGGAGCCCAACCGTCGCCGTGCTGCGCAGGAAGCCGTAGATAACGGTGATGTGCGCCTCACCCAGCCCATTACGCTGATGCAGGAGCAATCCAAACCGCAGCAATCTTTTCTGATGCTCATGCCTGTGTACCAGTCAGCCAAGACACCGGCCACTGTGACCGAACGGCAACGCCAGCTCGTCGGCTTTGCCTATGCGCCCTTGCTGATGGCAGACGTGCTGCAGGGGCTGCGCATTGATCCTCGATTGCTGCACGTCAAACTGTCTGACGTGTCTGGCACCGACCGTGACCCTATCGTGTTCTTCAGCAACAGCGACGACCCCAATGGAGCCTCTGCTCAACTGCACTCTAGGCGGTTTCAGCGGGACATGTTCGGCAGGTCCTGGTGTTTTGAGTTCAGTGTCACACCAGCGTTTATCAAGCGCCTAGGCATCATACCGCCTGTGTGGATATGGCTGAGCGGCCTGCTGTGCAGCCTGGTTGTGGCTGGCCTGGCGGGTGCCATCGCAGTGAGCCGTGCCCAGCGGCGCGAAATTGCCTATGCGCGCATGGAGTTGGGTGCACTGGTAGAGAATGCTTCAGACGCCATTATTGGCAAGTCGTTGGAGGGCATTATCCGCAGCTGGAACAGGGGCGCTGAGCAATTGTTCGGGTATACGGCAGCAGAAACCATTGGCCGCCCCATTACCCGCTTGATTGTTCCGGCCGACCGCCTGGACGAAGAAAACAACATGCTGGCGCGTATTGGCCAGGGCGAGCTGGTCAGCAACTATGAAACCGTCCGCGTCCATAAAAGCGGGCAGCATCTGCACGTGGCCATTACCACGTCCCCGGTTTACGGGGCCAATGCACAGATCATCGGTGCCTCTGTGACGGCGCGCGACATCACGCTGCAGAGGGCACAGGCTGCCCACATTCAGAACCAGAATCAGGAACTCAAGAATCAAGTGTTCGACAGCCTGGCGACTACCCAGGCCATTCTTGACACCGTGGTAGACCCTGTCGTCAGCATAGACGAGCAAGGTACCGTGCTTTCCTTCAACCCCGCTGGCACCCGAGTATTTGGCTACGACGCGGAGGAAATCATTGGGCAGCATGTAACGCACCTGATGCCTCAAACCAGTTGGGCCAGCTATAACGATTTCGTGTCCCGGCATCTGGAAAAGGCGTTGCCTTCTTCTCGTAGCCAGGAAGTACAGGGCCTGCGAAAAAATGGCACCGTGTTCCCGGCACGGGTTTCGGTGGGGCTAAAGCACAGTGGCGACGGCCGAGTATTTGTGTTTGTGGTCACTGACATCACCAGTGAGATCAAGCAGCGTAATGAGCTGCTGGCGGCACGCGACCACTTGCTGTTGGCAGCCGATGCGGCGGAACTGGGGATCTGGACGTTCAACTTGCACGACCGTTCGCTTGTCTGGAACGACCGCATGTTCGAAATGTACGGCCTGGTTCCCACGCGCAGCGACCTCACTCTGCAGTACGAAGACTGGCTGCGCTGTGTCTACCCGGATGACATCCCCCGTTGCGAACACGGCGTTGATGCTCTGATTGAGCGGGGAGAGCCGTATAACCTGGTGTTCCGCGTACGTCGGCCGGACGGCCAACTGCGGTACATACAAGCCAGTGGTCGCGCCGAGCGGGACGCGGATGGCAAACCGCTGCGTGTCACGGGCATCAACCGTGACATCACCCTGCAACAGGAGATCGAAGCGCACCTGCGCCAGGCCAAGGCCAGCGCAGACGAAGCCAGTGCAGCTAAATCGGCCTTCCTGGCCAACATGAGCCATGAAATACGCACGCCGCTTAATGCGGTACTGGGCATGCTTCAACTGGTGCAGCGTACTGTGCTTGATGCCCAGCAGCAGGATTATATTGTGAAAGCGCGACAGGCCGCCAAGTCGTTGCTGGAGCTGCTCAATGACATCCTTGATTACTCAAAGATCGAAGCCGGCAAGCTGAAGCTGGACAGCCATACCTTCGAACTGGATGAACTGCTGAGCGAGCTTGCGGTAATCATTGCCGGAAACCAAGGCGCCCGGGACGTGGAAACGGTTTTTGACATCGACCCCGCGGTCCCGTCCCGGTTGTCTGGAGACGCGCTTCGGCTCAAGCAAGTGCTGGTGAACCTGGTAGGCAATGCGTTGAAGTTCACCTTGGACGGTGAGGTGGTGATACGCCTGGAAACAGTCAGGCACGAGGACGACCAGGTGACGCTCCGGTTCATGGTCAGCGACAGCGGGATCGGTATCAGCGAGGAACAGCGGCACCGCATCTTCGAAGGTTTCAGCCAGGCTGAGGCATCCACCTCACGCCGCTTTGGCGGAACCGGGCTGGGCCTAGTGATCAGTAACCGGTTAGTGTCCCTGATGGGCGGTGAGCTCAAGCTGGACAGTAAGGTAGGTGCCGGCAGCCGGTTCTGGTTTGATATCCCCTTGCAGGTTCAGGACCGGGGCGAAGTCCCACTGCCGCTGCCTGGTGACCGGTTGCCGCTGCGCCTGCTGGTGGTTGACGACAACCCCATCAGCGCTGACGTACTGTCCCGCACCGTACGGTCACTGGGCTGGATGGCTCAACCGGTGATGTCCGGGCCTGAAGCCCTTGAACATGTACGCCGGGTCGCCGGCACGGCCGCCGCCTATGATCTGGTGTTGATGGACTGGCGGATGCCCGAAGTCGATGGCGTGGCCACAGCGCTCATGATCCAGGAGGCACTGGCTGGTGAGCAAAGGCCCTCCATCGTGATGGTGACGGCCTATGCCGATCGGCTATCACAGGTGTCGGCTGGTGAGCACAAAGGCCTGTTCGCGTGTAGCTTGAGCAAGCCCGTCACCCCGCGACAGTTGCGTGATTGTGTGTTGGGTGTTGTGGAAGGTCGGCCCATGTTGCCCGCACTGCCGCCTGCAGATGAGCACCCCAAACGGCTGGCTGGCCTGCACGTGCTGGTGGTAGAGGACAACGCGGTCAACCGGCAGGTAGCCAAGGGCTTACTGCAGCTGGAAGGCGCTGAGGTAACGCTTGCGGGCAACGGTCATGAAGCCCTTGCGGCCCTTGCCGGCGCAAACGTGGCTTACCATGTGGTGCTGATGGATGTTCAGATGCCGGAAATGGATGGGCTTGAGGCCACTCGCCGAATCCGGCAGCTCACGCGTTTTGCACAGTTGCCTATCATTGCCATGACTGCCAACGCGTCTACTGAGGACCGTCATGCCTGCCTGGCGGCGGGCATGGACGATCACATCAGCAAGCCAGTGGACCTGGCAGGGCTGGTGAAATGTGTGAGCGAATGGGTTGGCCGTGCGCGACCTCTTACCCTGCCGGCACGTATACCTGAGGTCGAAGGCAGTTTGCTCGAGGCCTGGCCGACGGTGAGCAGCCGCTTTGGGGGGGACCTGGAGCTGTTGCGCAACGTATTGGATATTTTTGCCACGGATACCCGCGACCTGCTCGACCGTCTCCAGAGTTTGGCACAGGCCGGCGACCGTGCCGCCGCCCGCTCTATCTTCCATGCCATCAAAGGCAGTGCCGCCAATATCGGTGCCAAAGCGCTTTCTGCACGGGCTGGCAAGCTTGAGGCGGGGCTGGAGCGAGGCGAGCCCGAAGCCTTGGAAGGCGTGGCCAAAGGCACGCTGGCACAGGAGCTTCGGGTGCTGCTGGAGGACAGCGAGGCACAAATGCGTGCGCGCCTTGGGTGAACCATTCGTCCTCGCCAGGGCACCATTACCGTGGCGAGGCTTCCAACCCAAGCATCTTATTGACAGGAGACGACCATGGCTATCGAAGGCAATGACCCCCAACGCCACGTGACAGATCAGGCGCCCGAACGCATTGAACCCGACCTTACCCCCGCCCCAGGTACGCCGAGTACCTATGCCAGCGCAAGCGGAAATCACGCCGACGCAAGCGGAGACAAAGGTGACCTGGGTTTTGACCCTGACTCACCAGACCTGGCCGACCCTCAGGTAGATCCTACGCACCCCGCCAAGCCGCCTGCCGCGCCTGATGTGGGTAAAGACAAACGTGCGGAAGGTGATAGCTACCCACCTTATGACCAAGGCAAGCAGTAGGCCTGAGGCTTTGCAAGGGCGCAGCCCTGAGAGGTGGCCATACTGGCCACGCCTCACTTTGCTGAAGCTGCGCGTTTGCGCCCTTTGCCAGGCGCAGCCTTCGCCCCTGTAGCCTTCCGGGCGGTTCCGCCCTTGCGTTTCTTCCCCCAGGCCGGCTTTTGCGCCGGGCCGGTGATGACTACATTCAGCCCCCGACAACGTTCTACCAACTTGCCCATCCATGCGGATTGCCTGGCCAGGAAATCTTCGAGAGACATTTCACCACTTTGGACCATATCCAGCGCCTGCTCCCATACCGCAGTGGTGCCGGGGTCGGTGATGGACCGCGGAACGGCATCGACCAGGCCACAACCTGCTGGGCTGGCGGCCAGCGCTTTACCTGTTTTAAGCAGGTATCCGCGGTCCAGTAGCCCTTGAATGATGCCGGCCCGCGTAGCCTCAGTACCAATGCCTGTGGTGTCCTTCAGCTTCTGCTTGAGCTTTGGGTCCTCAACCAGCTTGGCCACGTTTTTCATAGCGCTGATCAGGTCCCCCTCCGTAAACGGTTTAGGGGGTTGTGTCCAGTTGTGCTTGAGCTGAACCTCACGTACAGGGCACATGTCGCCCGAGGCCAGCGGGGGGAGAGGCTGGGGTGGCTCTCGCCCAGGCTGTGGTGCAAGTGCTTCAGGCAGGGCGCGCTTCCAGCCAGGCTCCACCACACATTTGCCAACCGCCAGTAGTACCTCGCCTGCGCAGTCGAACGACGCTCGCGTACGGTCATAACTGTGATCTGGCAGAAACTGTGCCAGGTAGCGCGCACGAATCAGCGTGTACACGGCTCTGTATTTAGGCGGCAGCCGGTCCAGTGCTGGGGCAGCGGCCGTGGGAATGATGCCGTGGTGAGCCGAGACCTTGGCGTCATTCCAAGCACGGGAACGGCGGGTAGGGTCCAGGTAGGGGGATACCGACGCGAGGCCGGCATCCGCTTGGCTCAGCCCTGCCAGAATGCCGGTGGCCTCCCCATGCTGGCTTACCGGCAAGTAGCCGCAATCGCTGCGCGGGTAGGTGATGGCCTTGTAGGTCTCGTACAAGGCCTGGGCGATGTCCAACGTTTCCTGAGCGCCCAAGCTCAACTTGCGTGAGCACACCTGCTGCAGCGTACCCAGGTCGAAGGGGAGTGGGGCGCCCTCCTTGATGCGCTCGGTGCGTACATCCGTGACGCTGGCCTGGCTGGCCTGGCTCATCTTTGCCACAGCGGCGTCGGCAATGGGCTGCTGCAAGCAGCGCCGTTCCTCGTCACACACCGCCTTCGGTGCCTGCCACTGGGCCGTGAATACCTGGCCTGCAGCGCAAAGCCGAACATCGATACCCCACCAAGGCACCGGTACGAAGGCTGCGATACTGCGATCCCGGTCCACTACAAGCCGTAGGGTAGGGGTTTGTACACGGCCCACGGGCAGCACACCCTGATAACCGGAACGGCGGCCCAGCAACGTAAACAGCCGGCTGAGGTTCATGCCGATGAGCCAGTCTGCACGAGAACGGCCTAAGGCGCAGTGGTACAGGCTGAAGGTGGACGAACCTGGCCGGATGTCCGCTAACGCCTTGCGGATGGAAGCGTCGTCCAAGGCAGACAACCATAGCCGTTGTACGGGCCCACGGTAGCGGCAATGGTCCAACAGCTCGCGGGCAATCATTTCGCCTTCGCGGTCTGCGTCCGTGGCAATCACGACTTCCGTGGCTTGGCCAAGCAGACGTTTCACGGCCTTGAACTGGCTGGCCGTTTTGGGTTTGACCTGCATGCGCCACTGTTCTGGCACGATTGGCAGATGATCCAGGCTCCACTGTTTGTAACGCGGGTCGTAGGCATCTGGCGGTGCCGTTTCAAGCAGGTGGCCGATACACCAACTAACCGTTACCCCGTTGCCTGTAAGGCAACCGTCTCCTTTACCACGGGCACCTAGCACATTGGCGATGTCCCTCGCTTGGGACGGTTTTTCACACAGGAACAGCCGCATACATTTACCTCTCGCCAGACGCCAGCAAGGATGGCGCTGCGGGGCAAAGGATGCAAGCGGAATATGTGTATATTTGTACAGTGGTGCGGCGCCTGATGGCTTTTGCCTGCAAATGGCAGCCAAGGCGAACCATTGGAGCAATCCAGCGCTGCCATCGGCAAAAATTGATCTGGATCAATACACTGTTGACTTAGGATTCAGTGAACTTGTAACTAGTAATGTCATGTTATCTGTAAATCCCGTGGCTCTAGATCAAGGGGAACGGCTATTCAGCACTTAAGTAAGCCTTGAATTTGTAGGAAAGTGTCCGTTCGCCTTGTGCTATTACGAACTAATCAGAATGTTTAGAGGGTTGACCTTTGCTGTTTCTAAGGTATCGTTTCCGTCGCTCAAGGTTAAGGGTTAACGCTCTATTGGTTTTGGGAGCACTTACATTTGATCATCTTAGGCAAGGAGCCAGTATTTGATGAAACATGTTTATGGGGTTGAAGGCTGCCAGGCTCAGGGGCGTGTTGGAGGCCTTTGTGGATAACTACCCGCGCTGCACGGTCGCCAATCCCAGAGGCCTGTCCAGGCAAGAAGGGCTCTTGGGCGAGGGTGAACTTCCTTGGCCAGACGTCATTGCCAACCAGCGCTTTGGGCAGTTCCTCCCACCAAGCCTTTATGCCACCAGTGACTATAATGCCGCTGTGTTTCTGGCTTACCAGCTCAGTTCCACCGAGGGGCTCTCGACGACAGAGGTGGAGGAGTCCATAACACTGCTACAGCAGTTGCTGCGAAGGCTGGCCGTGGCCTCTGAGGTGACAGTAGAGCAACTCAAACACGTTCAAGAACTGGCAGTCGGCATCCCCGAGATAGGGCCGCTGCTGTTCTCGCCCGGTAACTTGGCAGGTACGTTCGTCAACGCCGCCAACCTCACAGCAGCGATGGCCCAGAACCAGCGGCTGTTCGATCTGCTGGACCTGTCGCCGGAGCAGAAGGGTCAGCTCAAGCGTTGGATAGACAACCGCGGCAAGGCCGGCGCCCGTTCGGCCAAGAAAATCAGCAAAGGCAATATAAAGCTGGTTTGGTTGGGTGGCTCACTGCACTTCCAGATCCCCGCCACAGCGCAGGCTATGGACTACACCTCTCGCTACATGGCGGGGGGTAAAGTGAATGTGCCGGTTTATGGTGCCGGGCGGGCGCTGTCAAAACGGGCTTGGGTAGCTGCAGACGGAGCCAGGGGGTTGTTGAAGTACTCCACAAACAATGTGGCAGGTATGGTGCTGGCGGTGGGGCCGCAGGCGTATTTGGATTACAAAAGCTCTACGACGATGAAGGAGTTTTATAAGAAGTCGGCTTATAGTCAGCCGACGAATGTGACGGCAGCGGTGGCAGGAATTGCCACTGGTTCTTTAGTGATAGTTGGAGCAACATTTTTTGGCTTAGCGGCGCCTTTGTATTTGGTTATAAGTATTAGCTGGGCAGCGAGTATAGGGGTGCAGGCTTTTATAGGATCACGTAAGATTGATAAAACAATTGGCAACTATATTGTTGACTGGTGGTAGGTATGCCAGACTCAAGTTTTCTAAAAAAAAATTGTTGGTCTATGTTTTGGGGAGTTTCCATCGTCGCATGCTCTGCGCCTTGGGGAGATATTTATTACTGGTTTATATTGGGGGTTGGAATTATTTTTTACCTCATATGGATGCTATACCTTTTAAATTTCAATGAGGGTTACATTCGCCATGCGGTCACGGTTATTTTCAGTCTGGCTTTTGTCCCCATTTATCTTGCTATGATAATGCTTCATACGGTTTTTGGGGTTGTTCCAAATCTGTCTAAATATTTAAATTTTATTTTGGTCATATTACCATTACTGATATTGATAATGGTTATTTTTTGGTTGTGCTTGAGAAGCAGCAAGACTATGCCTTTTGTTATCGAAAATAAAAGAGTTAAGTTGGTAAATGTTGCCGGCTCTCCTAATAGCTTGTCTATAATCGTGTCGTCGTTGTCATTATTCTTGACAATGGCTATTGTTGGAGCTTTGCCTTCCTACATTGCTTGGGTGGTGTTAGGGATACTCTGTACTGCCTGCGGATGCTACCTGCTCTACCTGCTTCGGGACATGATTTCAGGACTGAGAGTACTTGCAAGAAAGGAGCGTGAAGAAAATATCAAGTACACCTTCGAGAAAATAGAGGAGGTCCGTCAGGCACGTAGTCATTGGTGGTTGCCGCGTTTAGTAAAATGGCTAGCATCTTTTAGGGTCCACTCAGGATGAGACCGATTTCAGGCCTCTATAAAGACTTAGCGCAGAATGGATTATTCTTCGATGGCCTATAATGTAAGGTACTTCCAAACCTACGCTACCGCCCAGCGATGGACTATACCTCTCGCTACATGGCGGGGGGGAAGTAAATCTACCGGTGTATGGTACCGAGCGGGCGCTGTCAAAATGGGTCTGGGTAGCCGCAGACGGAGCTAGGGGGCTGTTGAAGTATCCCACAAATAATGTGGCAGGTATGGTGCTGGCGGTAGGGCCGCAGACGTATTTGAATTACAAAAGCTCTACTACCATGAGCGAGTTTTATAGAAAAGAGATTTATAATCGGCCGGCGAATGTGACTTCAGCCAATGAAGGTGTTGTTGGAGGAAAACTAGCAACTATAGTTTGCGGCGCCGCTGGTTTAGGAATGATAGGGCTGGTGTTGGTAATTGGTGAAAGTTTCATAACAGGTTCGGGTGCGCTTTATCTCATTGATCCCATGGGATGAGATAAAAGCTTGGGTAATTATAATTATAGGTGATATGCGATGCCTGATGCGGGTGAGTTACGCAGCGTAATACGTGTTTTTCTCTTGTCTTATGTGATGATCAGCTTGGCGGGAGGGATGATGTCTGGCTATGGATGGGTTTTTTTTGGTGTATTTTTATGTTTATTTTTCTGGGCTACATACCTAATGCATTTTAATGAAAGCTTTTTAAATTATATTTATACAGTCTTCTTTAGTGTAATAGCTATTTTTTCTCTGTTTTGCGCTATGGCTATGTATTTCTCATACTTGGAATGGTTTGGAAAAGACACTCCTGGCGCCCTGTTCGTGAGCGCTTCTACAATAATTCTATTTGTGATTCTGTTGGTCTTGGCTCATCTGTCGAAGGTTCATGCAGATATTTTTGAGTTCAAAGATAATAGGGTAAAAATAATAAATAGTACGGGGAGCAAAAGCCCGATGGGTGTTGTTGTGTTGATTGGTGGTGCGAGTACCCTGATCGCTAAAACCGTTTCTGGGATGATAGGCCCAAAATTTACAATTACATTATGTGGGGGTTTTTTTCTTATATTCGTCATCCACCTGATAACCCGTCTTAGAAACGTAATGGCAAACCTCAGAATGCTCCGTTTAAAAGAGCGGGCAACTGGAGTTGCCTATGTTTTTATGGAAATTGATGATATCCGCCAAGCCCGCACCCGCTGGTGGACACCCCGCTTTCTGAAATGGCTTGCCTCGCTTCGCCATGCATTTACCCGACGACTCAACTGACCCATCCGGCACGGGGTGTCGGCCTATCCCTACGACAAGGAGTTGCGCATGCTTGACCGTTTAGCCTCACTCTTCACCGCCCAAGAAAACCGCCTGTTCCAATTGCATACTGCCGTGAAGTCTGAGCATGAACTCGTGTTGTCTTCATTTACCGGCGCTGAGGGGCTGTCCGAGGATTTCGGTTTCAGGCTGGACCTGGTATCTAAAGACCGTGACATCAAGCTGAAGTCGGCTCTAGGTCAGCCGGCCACGGTGGAAATTCGGTTGGAAGACGGTGGTAGCCGGTTTATCAATGGGGTGATCTCAGGCTTCAGCAAGCGGCGCAGCGATGACGGCACGTGCCATTACTCGGCAGTACTGGGCTCTTGGTTGAGCTTGCTGGAACAGCGGTACGACGCGCGTATTTTCCACGAGAAAACCGTAGCGGAGGTGGTGAGTGACGTGTTTTCCCGTTATTCAACCTTGGCGAACTATGAGTTTCAGCTGGCCAAACCGTTGAAGGTGCGCAGTTACGTTACCCAGTATCGTGAAAGCGATTACCACTTTGTATTGCGCCTGCTGGAAGACGAAGGGCTGTACTTCTATTTTGTTCATACGGCCGACAGCCACAGAATGATCATAGGCGACGATACCACCCTTTTTTCCGCCCTCCCGGAACATCCCGTCATCGCCTACCAGCCTGACATCGGTATGGCAGAAGTAGGGTCGATCTTCGAGTGGACGGCTGCACGTTCACTTCATTCAGGTGCCCTTGCAACCCAAACCTTCGATTACCGACAGCCCCGGAACCGCCTGCCTGTTCACATGAAAACGTTGAACCAGCAGGGGGATGCGCCTACGTTCGAACTGTATGACTACATGGGGCATTACACGCATCAAAACTACGAAGAAGGAGAGGCGCTGTTGCGCCGGCGGATCGAGCTGCTGGAGCTGGGCGGCAAGGCGTTCAAAGGTAGCAGCGATTGCCGGGCGCTACGTGTAGGCCACACCTTTGAACTCCAAGGCCATTATGAACACGACAAGGGCTTGGCAGATGACCGCATATTCCTCCCCATGGCTGTCCACCATTCAGGGATGAACAACTACCTTTCCCACCAGAGCGCTCAGTACAGCAACACATTTGAGTGTGTGCGGGCAAAAGTGCCTTTTCGCCCTGCATTGAACAGGCTTAGGCCTACCATCATGGGGCCTCAAACGGCGGTAGTGGTCGGCCCCAAGGGCGAAGAAATTTATACCGATGCCATAGGCCGTATCAAGGTCCAGTTCCACTGGGACCGGTATGGCCAGTTCAATGATCAAAGCTCCTGTTGGGTTCGAGTCGTTCAGCCCGCTGCCAGCGCAGGGTTTGGCAGCATTCGCATTCCACGTGTGGGTGATGAGGTGGTGGTTGAGTTCCTTGAGGGAAACCCTGATCGCCCCCTGGTCACGGGCAGTTTGTATAACGCCAGCAATTCGCCGCCCTGGGAGCTGCCGGCCAACAAGACCCAAAGCGGCGTGATGACTCGGTCCATCAAAGGCCAAGCGTCACAGGCCAATTTCTTGCGATTCGAAGACAAGCTTGGCGCAGAGCAACTGTGCATCCATGCCGAGCGCGAAATGTTGACAGAGGTAGAGGCCGATGACCTTCAGCGGGTAGGAGGGACCCGCTGCGTTTCGGTACAGGGCGACCATGTGGAAACCGTCCGCAAAAGCGTTAACGTTACCGTAGAGGAAGGCGGTTATAGGGTTGAGGCGCAGGCGGGGGCTATCCACTTCACTGCGGCTACACAGATCACCCTCGAAGTGGGAAAAAGTGTGCTCAGGCTTAAACAGGATGGGACCATTGAGGTGCAGGGCGTTACGGTCAATATCGAGGGGGCAGGGGTGATCAACCTCAACGCCTAGGCTTGTGCACGTCACTGAAGGCCAGCGCCAGCCACGGACTGGCGCGGATACCTAACCGTGAGCCCTAGGCGCGCTTCAAGTCAATCGGCACGGCCCCGGCCTCCACAGGCACTTTCATCAAGGTCACTGGAATCGCCTTGGACGCAGGGACCTTGCTTTTCTCAGCGTGGTGCCACAACGGTACCAACGGATTGCACTCCGGGTAATAACTACCGCAGCAGCCTTCCGGAATATCATAGGGCAGCACTTGCAGGGGGCCCACCACCCGTGACACCGCTGTTTCCACGGCTGTGGTGACTTTGACCCAGTCGCCCGCCACGAAGCCCAGGCGCGCGATGTCGTTGGTGTTCATGAACAGCACTTTACGGGTGCCATTCACACCGCGGAAACGGTCGTCGTAGCCATAAATAGTGGTATTGAACTGGTCATTGCTGCGCATGGTCATCAGCTGCAGCACGTCACGGCGGCCTGTACCGGCATTGACGTCATCGTCGGCTTCTAGGGTAGGCATGAGGGTGAACTGCGCTTTGCCACTCTCGGTGTTCCATTCCCGCTTGGTAGCCGCCAAGGGGCGATGAAAACCACCAGGTTCGGCCATGCGCACTTCCAGGTTATGGAAGATGTCGGGATAGACCGCCGCGATAGCTTCCCGCACTTTGCGGTAGTCCTGGCGCCAGGCGTTCCAGTCGAGCTTGGGGTTTGCCTCCAGTGTGGCCTCGGCGATGCCTGCCACGATGGCCGGTTCAGACAGCAGATGCTCGCTGGCCGGTTCACTGTGGCCATGCCAGCCATGAATACAGCCTGTGCTGTCTTCAATGGCCCATTGCTGCTCCACACCGTTCTGGCGATCAATCTCGATGCGCCCCAGGCACGGCAACAGCCACATGTTTGCACCGGGCAGCAGGTGGCTGCGATTGAGCTTGGTGGCGATCTGCACGTTGAGGTCGAGTTGCTGCCAAGCGGGTTCCAAACGAGAGGTATCGGGCACGGCACGGATGAAGTTGCCGCCCAGCCCAATAAAGCCTTTAACGCGACCGTCCAGCAGCCCTTCGCACGCCTCTACCGTACAGAAGCCTTTCTCTTCCGGCACGGTGACGCCCAGCACCTGCTGGATGAGTTCGGCAGGCACTTTTTTGGGGTCTTCGGTAATGCCCACGGTACGCTGGCCCTGCACGTTGGAATGCCCGCGTACTGGGCAGATACCGGCGCCCGGCTTGCCAATGTTGCCGCGAAGCAACAGCAAGTTGACCAGCATTTGTACGTTGGCCACGCCATGGCGGTGCTGGGTCAGGCCCATGCCATACACACCCATGACGCGCTCGCTTTGCGCATACACCTGGGCGGCGGCTTCCAGTGCACTGCGGCCCAGCCCGGAGCGGCGCTCCAGCTCCGCCCAGGAGTAACCCTCGATTTGTTGCACCAAGGCGTCAAACCCTGTGGTGTGTTCAGCGATAAAGGCATGGTCCAGCACACTGGGTTTATGGGCAGCTACGGCTTCAGCTTCCAGCGCGAGCAATGCCTTGATCATCCCGGCCATGGCGGCCAGGTCTCCGCCGAGCGCCACCTGGTGGTACTGGGTACTGATGGGGGTAGAGTCAGGGCCTAGCATTTCCAGGGGGTTCTGAGGGTTGACGAACCGCTCCAGCCCCCGTTCACGCAGCGGGTTGAAGGTGATGATCTGGGCATCGCGCTTACGGGCCTCCTGCAAAGGATGAAGCATGCGCGGGCTGTTGCTTCCTACGTTCTGGCCAAAGAACAGGAAGCAATCGGTGTGCTTGAAGTCATTGAGGGTCACGGTGCCAACAGGTACGCCGATGCTTTCCTGCAACCCCACTGAGGTACTTTCATGGCACATGTTGCTGCTGTCAGGCAGGTGGTTATTGCCGTATGACCGGGCCATCAACTGGTACATGAACGAGGTTTCCAGCGAGGCCCGGCCCGAGGCGTAGAACACCACGCTCTCACGCGGCAATGCCTTGAGGGTTTGACCGATGGCGGCGAAGGCTTCGGCCCAGGAAACGGGCTTGTAGGTATCCGTAGCGGCATCGTAGCGCATGGGGCGGGTCAGCCGGCCGCGCTGCTCCAAGTCGTAGTCTGGCCAGGTTCGGAGTTCGGCTAAGGTATGTTTGCTGAAGAAGTCTTCATCAGCGCGCAGCGAGGTCAGCTCCCATGCCGTGGCTTTGGCGCCGTTTTCGCAGAACTCCAGCAAGTGGGGATTATCTGGCTTGGCCCAGGCGCAACTGACACACGAGAAGCCATCAGGTTTGTTTTGCTTGAACAACGCCAAAGCGGCTTTGGCAGGAATTCGCTCACGAAACAGGATGTTAGCTACAGAGTGGGCCGACCCCCAACCGCCTGCCGAATGGGTATAGGGTTTGAAGCGGGCGTGGGGGGGCAAGTGCATGGGATAAGCCTTCGTCGTGTTGATGTTCTGTTACGACGCGGCTATATGGCGAATGGTTCTGTCGGCTAGCCCGGCGCCGCATGCGGCACCGGGCATGGGATCACGGCGCTGGGTTGGGATATTGCTTGTGGATGGCCTCAAGGCCTGCACGTACATTGTCACTCAGCTTCACGTCGATGCTGCCCAAGTTGCTGCGCAGTTGTTCAAGGGTGGTAGCGCCGATGATGTTACTGGTCACAAAGGGCTGTTCAGTCACGAACTGCAACGCCATTTGCGCAGGGTCCAACCCATGCTCGAGGGCCAGCGCCACATAGGCAGCCGCAGCGGCCTCCGCCTGTGGGTTGTTGTAACGCTGAAAACGCTCGAACAACGTAAGGCGGCCTGTGGAAGGGCGAGCGCCTTGCAGGTATTTACCCGACAGCACACCAAACGCCAACGGTGAATACGCCAGCAGGCTGATGGACTCGCGCAGGGCGATCTCTGCCAGGCCGACCTCGAAGCTGCGATTGAGCAGGTTGTAGGGGTTCTGGATAGACACTGCACGCGGCCAGCCACGGGTTTGCGCCAGGTGCAGGAAACGCTGGGTGCCCCACGGGGTTTCGTTGGAAAGGCCGATATGGCGCACTTTGCCGGCTTTCACCACCTCATCCAGCACCTCAAGGGTCTCCTCGATAGGGGTAAACACATCGTCAGCATCGTGCTGGTAGCCCAAGACGCCGAAGAAATTGGTTTTGCGGTCTGGCCAATGCAGTTGGTAGAGGTCCAGGTAGTCCGTATTCAAGCGTTTAAGCGAGGCATCAAGGGCCGCTATGATGTTTTTGCGGTCCAGGCGCGGGTTGCCATCGCGAATATGGTCCATGCGGCCCGGGCCGGCAACCTTGCTGGCCAGTACCCAATCCGCTCGGTCTCCGTGCTCGCGGAAATAGTTGCCGATAATCTGTTCGGTTTTGGTATATGTCTCGCCGCGAGGTGGTACGGGATACATCTCGGCGGTATCCATCAAGGTTACCCCAGCGTCTTTGGCCAGGCGGATCTGCTCGAAGGCTTCCTGCTGGGTGTTCTGTTCGCCCCAGGTCATGGTACCCAGCGCAATGGCGCTGACCTTGAGTTCGGTGTTGCCCAATACGCGATAATGCATGGAGTCTCCCGTGTGCGAAGGGCGCCTAGGCCCGGCAAATAAAGGGGGTGAGGCGGATTGCCGCACGACGTTCGTCGTAATGCCAAGCAGGCTAACTATTTGGTTACTTCACATTCAGTTATCATACAACTGTTGACAGCCGGCGGACTTATGGGGTTCGCCAGGCCTGCCACTTACCTTATTTCCGTCTTTAAGCGAGGTTCGAACGATCATCATGGGTCGCCAAGTATTGCTCTACTTGACTCACTTCTTCAAACGCATCCAGGACCTGTTCACGTCCTCAGCTACTGCGGATGACGCCGAATCAGGCATGTCACCGCTGGCTATTCTGACCATCGTGGTGCTGTGCTTGTATATTGCTGGCGGCCTTGGCATGTATGTCAAAACCCAGTACTGGGACCACCTGACCGATGCACAGAAAACCGTCGTGCTTCAGTCCATGGCGGCAACCGAACAAACGCTGTAATCGATCTCTACGCCTCAGTGTCCGCGCAGCGGGCCCCTCATAAGAACAACATTCATACCGGTGGTTGACGCTCGATTTCCTCAGTCTTGATGGGCTGATGAGCATCGGGGCGGATCGTCTTCGTCTGTATTTCAGCGCGCAGCTGGGGCAGGCATTGAGGAAATTCGTGGTTGATGAAGGTAATCAGGCGTTCGCGCACGTGGCACCGCGCATCCCAATTCCGGGATGAGTCCTGGGAGCTGATCAAGATGCGCAACTGCATGGATTTCTCGCTGGTGTCGGTTACTTGTAGCACGCAGACGCGGCCATCCCACAGGTGGGGGATCTCATCGCAGATCAGCTTCACCTGCGTACGCAGCGCTTCCAGTGGGATGGAATAATCCACCCACAGGAAAACCGACCCGATTAGGCTTGAGGCGCTGCGGGTCCAGTTCTGGAACGGTTTCTCGATAAAGTAAGTTAGCGGCACAACAAGCCGGCGCTCGTCCCAGATTTTCACCACCACATAGCTGCCGGTGATTTCTTCGATGCGGCCCCATTCGCCTTCCACGATCACCACGTCATCCAGGCGAATAGGTTGGGAGATGGCGATCTGCAGCCCGGCGATCAGGTTGCCAAGCACAGGTTTTGCCGCAAAACCTGCCGCCAGCCCGGCCAGCCCAGCGGAGGCTAGCAAGCTAGTGCCGACTTGGCGGACGGCCGGAAAGCTCATCAGGATCAAGCCTGTGCCAAACAGAATGACGACCACGTTAAGGCAACGTACCAGTACACGTACCTGGGTTTGGATGCGTCGCGCTGTGAGGTTGTCCTCGATATCGAGCGGGTTGCGGATGGAGATAGTGTCGGCGACTGCAGCCACACAGCGCACCCCAAGCCAAGTGAAGGCCATTACGACCAACAGCCCATTCACATGGCGGACGGTGTTAATGAGTAGCAGGTCATCCGGTGCAGAGGTCCACACAGACTGCAAGGCCAGCAGGGGTAGCAGCCAAAGAGAAGGGCGGCGAGATTTGGAAATCAGCTGCCTGGCCAGCAACATGCGGCGGGACACACGGCGCAGCAGGCCTAACCCCAGCCAGCGAATCAACAGCACAAACAACACAGCGGCCAGTGCGGCGATCAGGGTGCTTAGCCAGGGCAAGGGAATGCGGTCCAGCCAGGACTCAGGGATCAGCTCCATTGGTAGGCCTCGGGTAAGTACAGAAGATACCGACCCAACCGCAGCGCTGGCAGTTCCCCGAAGTGTCTGTTCAGGGGAATTGGCCGCTGCAAACGTGAGCTTACTCTGGTTGCTCGTCCTCATCGATCAGAGGCACGCGCGCGTCATCCAGCTCGGAGCCGGGGTCCTCATTGAACGGATCATTCAGGCCTTTGCCGCCATTGGCGGGCTTGGCCGGGTCGTTTACGAAGGGTACACCGCTGGGGCCTTGCTCTTCAGTGCCTTGGGTTTGGGGAATCATGTTCGCTGCCTCTTTTGTCAGGGGTACAGTAGGGAGGTAGCCGTCCGGATAAAGGTTCCCTACGCGCCTTCTGATTCGGCGGAGTGCTTCATTGATGCCCAAGGGTGCTGTACGAAACGTCCAGTGGCTGCGAGACTGTGGGCTTTTTGCGGGCAGGTCGCTTTCATGCAGAAGCGCTTCGCTATACACCTGAGTGCTCTCCTTGCCGTGGCAGGAACGGCGATAGCCGGGGAGGCAGTTATTGACTGGCCTCTGGGTTGGCAGGTAGAGCCCATTCCGGTCGAGGCAGGCAGTGAAGTCAGTCGACAACGTGCAGTGAAACCCGATGCAAATGGCGACCCTGCCATGGTGGTGGAACTGAGCCAAAGCCCAGTCGAACCCGGGCACGTGGTCAATGTGGCGGGCGTAGTGTTGGAAATGCGCACTGCTGTACAAAAGAACTTTTCCCAAGGCGGCTATCAAAGCGCATGCACACGGGTGAAAGCTAGCACCCTTAACGATGTACCTGCTGCAGAAACCACCTGCACCATCACGCTCAACGGCGGCCCGGTTATCACGCAAACCCTGGTAGCCGCAGCAGGCCCGGCCAAGGCTTGGGCGTTGTCCTATGCAGGCACGCCGGCGGGTTACCAGGCTAACGTAGGGGCGGTGCTGGAAATCCGCAGTTCGCTGGTGCTCAATGCAGAACACTGACCGAGCCGGCACAGGAGCACGCCATGGCGCGATTCAAACACTACGGGCCTAACACCCAAGGCCGCGATTATGCGGTAGGCGACATTCACGGGCATTTCAGCCGGCTGGAGGCTACGCTGGAGCGCGCACGTTTCGATCCAAACCGTGATCGGTTATTCAGTGTAGGCGACTTGGTCGACCGGGGGCCAGAGAGCCCAAGGGCGCTGGAATGGCTGAACCAGCCTTGGTTCCACGCCGTGCAGGGTAACCACGAAGTGCTCACTCGCCAGTACGTGGACCAAGACCCGCAGTTGGACCCTCGTGACTACCTCGGCAGTGGTGGCGCCTGGTTCATGGAAAGCCCACCGTCGCAGCAGCGCGAGTACGCCGAGCGGTTCGCCCAGTTGCCTGTCGCCTTGGAAATCGAGACCGCCCAGGGGCTGGTGGGGCTGGTACATGCTCACTGCCCATTTCCGAGCTGGACCACGCTGCGTGAGTACCTGTCGGGGGCCTTGCCCTATGTGATCGAGCTTGAGGAGACCTTCCAGTGGTCGCGGGCGCGCCTCAAGGCGCGTGATGAAAGCGAAGTGCGCGACGTACGCGCCGTGGTAGTGGGTCATACCCCCTTGCGGCGCCCTCGACGGCTGGGGAACGTATGGCACATCGATACTGCTGGCTGGAGCGAAGGGTACTTCAGTCTGTTGGAGTTGGGGCAATTACGGGTGGTGCAGGCGTAAAGTGGTCAAGGGGCAGGCGCCGTAGGGTACACCTGGTTCCGGCCCTGTGCCTTGGCGCGGTACAGCGCGGCGTCGGCGCTTTCGACCAAGGCCTGCGGGCGGGCTGGAAGCTCTGTATCCTGCCATACGTAGGCGCCTGCACTGATAGACACCTGGCCGTAGGGGCTGCCACTGTGGGGGATGTTCAAGCCTCTTACGGCTTCCACCATGCGCTCGGCCACGCGCATTGTGCCCGGCAGGTCGCATTGGGGCAGCAATACCAGCAACTCCTCGCCGCCATACCGCACTACCAGATCACCTGCCCTGCCAACGCAAGCAAGTAGCGCCAAGCCAACTTCACGTATGCAGGTATCTCCAGCAGGGTGACCATAGAGGTCGTTAAACGCCTTGAAGTGATCGATGTCCAGCATAATCAACCCCAGGGGGCTGCCATCCCGTCGTGCCCTGCCAATTTCCCGGGGCAGGGCATCCTCCAGTTGCCGCCGGTTAGCCAGGCCCGTAAGGCTGTCCTGCATGGCCATCAGTTCCAAGGCTGCATGGGCGTCTCGCAATTCAGCCTCGGTTAACGCCGTCTGCCGTATCTGACGAATCAACATCACCCCAAACACGCCTGTGGCCGAGAGCAACAACAGGATCACTAATGCGGTGTGCAGCAGGTTACTGCGCCAGTTGGCGAGCAGAAAGGACTTGGATTCAGCCGCCAGTACCACCAAGGGGTATTGGCTGACCTGACGGTAAGCGTAGAGCCGCTCCACGCGATCAACGATGGAGGTGAGCATACGAGTACCCTCGTGGGTAACCGGCAATAGCTGGGAGAACACTACACCTTGGGCGAGGCTGGAGCCGATGACGGTTTCATCGTAGGGGCGACGCAACAGCACAGTGCCATCGGCCATCACCAGGCTGATCACGCCGTTGGGGTCCAACGCATAGCTTTCGTAGAAGCGCCTGAAGTAATCCACCTTGAGGGTCGCCAGTGCAACACCCGCAAACCGGCCCTCGGCATCATTGATACGCCGTGACAGGGTGACGACAAGCTCACCGGTGGAGCGGCTACGGATCACCGGCCCTATGTGAGCGGAGAGGTCGGCATGGGTGCGATGGTAAACGAAGTAGTCCCGGTCAGCGTTGTTGGCACCTTCTGGGTAGTCATCGTTAGAGGTAACCAGCCAGTGGCCGTCAGCGGCATAGATGAACAAGCCGTGGAGCTGAGTGAGCGAACCGGTCAAGCGTTTCATCAGGCGATGCAGGCGCTGACGATGCACATCGTCGCTCACCCCATCGGCCTGCGTCCGCTCCACCAGGCCAATCAGTACGGTATCGGCTTCTTCGAACGTGTGCCCGGCATGCTCGGCCATAGAGCGCGCCATGTTGGAAGCATTGGCCGCGGCTGCGTTGAGGGTCTGGTTGCGCAACGTCCAGCTCTGCCAGACATCGAAGCCTACCAACGACAGCACGATGATCACGATCAGTAGCAACGCCACTATGACCGGGCTTCGTCGTGCAAGAGGAAGGGGGGAGTGGCTGTAGTGCATGCGGGCTCGCTGTGCTCTGGCAATTCTTAGGGCCAAGGCACGAATCATGACTGCCATGCCTGCAGGGTGCAACCGTCGGTAACCGTTGCTCAGGGCAACAGCCCCGATGCAACGTTCGTCGTACCTCGCACTCTGAACCTAATCCACTGCAACGGAAGGTACCTCTATGACCACCACCCCCGATCCGGATCACGTGCGCTGGCTGGTGGAGCATTCCATGCTCAACGCCGCCAAACAGCGTGCAAAGCTGTATTCGGGCCAGGCCCGTTTATGGCAGCGGCCGTTCGCCCAGGCCCGTCCACGGGATGCTACTGCCATTGCGTCGGTTTGGTTCACGGCCTACCCCGCCTCCATCGTGACCCGCGAGGGCGGCTCGGTGTTGCAGGCGCTGGGCGATGAAACCTTGTGGCATGCGCTGTCTGAGATTGGCATTCAGGGCATTCATAACGGTCCGCTCAAGCTCTCAGGTGGGCTTCGTGGGCGCACCCACACACCCACCATTGACGGCAACTTTGACCGTATCAGCTTTGAGATCGACCCCTCGCTAGGCACAGAGGCTGAACTGGTAGGGCTGGCGCGCCTGGCTGCAGCCCACAACGCCGTAGTGATCGAGGACGCAATTCCCTCTCATACGGGCAAAGGCGCAGACTGGCGCCTGGCGGAGATGGCCTATGAAGAATACCCCGGCCTGTTCCACATGGTGGAAATACGGGAAGAGGACTGGGCGCTGTTACCTGAGGTGCCGGCAGGCCGTGACGCCGTCAACCTGTCGCCTGCCCTGGTGGACACCCTGCGAGACAAGCACTACATCGTAGGGCAGCTACAGCGGGTAATCTTCTTCGAGCCGGGGGTGAAAGAAACCGACTGGAGCGCCACGCCTGTTATCGTGGGTGTAGACGGCAAGGCACGGCGTTGGGTGTACCTGCACTATTTCAAGGAAGGGCAGCCCTCGCTGAACTGGCTGGACCCCAGCTTTACCGCACAGCAGATGATTATCGGCGATGCCTTGCACGCTATCGACGTAGTGGGCGCCCGTGTGCTGCGCCTGGATGCCAACGGCTTCCTGGGGGTGGAGCGCCGGCCAGAAGGCAATGCCTGGTCCGAAAGCCACCCGCTGTCGGTCAACGGCAACCAGCTGCTAGGGGGCGCCATTCGCAAGGCCGGCGGCTTCAGTTTCCAGGAGCTGAACCTTACCATCGATGACATTGCGGCCATGTCCCATGGCGGGGCTGACCTGTCCTACGACTTCATCACCCGGCCGGCCTACCAGCATGCGTTGCTCACAGGCCGCACGGAGTTCCTGCGGCTGATGCTCAAGGAAATGCACCGTTTCAATGTAGACCCTGCCTCCTTGATCCATGCCTTGCAGAACCACGATGAGCTGACGCTGGAGCTGGTGCACTTCTGGACGCTGCATGCCCATGACCAGTTCATGTACCAAGGGCAGACATTCCCCGGCAACATCCTTCGTGAGCACATCCGTGAAGAGATGTACGAGCGGCTGGCGGGTGAACACGCCCCTTACAACCTCAAGTTTGTGACCAACGGCGTGTCTTGCACAACGGCCAGTATCATCACTGCCGCCTTGGGC